>CERN01006235.1_pt1 | contig 52674 bp, 61 predicted proteins | sample 530761 | NCBI WGS metagenome assembly CERN01 (sample SAMEA2620947, study PRJEB7988) | marine metagenome | isolation source: saline water (ENVO:00002010), including | reverse complement strand
AGCTCTTTTAGCTCTAATATTATGCCAAAGTCCTTTTCCTTTTTCATCTAATTGACCTTCAAAAAAGTACATATCTCTCTGCATCCATCCTTCAAGGTCTTCCCATTTACCATCAACCAAATCATAATCGATATCATCAGGGTCCTTAACAACAGATAGCATCGCTCTTTCTCTATCATCTTCACTAGCTTTTTTCCACCATTGCTTAGTGACCTTTTTACCTCTTCGCTCGTTAATATAAGATTCGTATTCTTCTTCTATGATTTTAGAAAGCTCAGACATAGTCACAGACTTTTTTGATTTAAGCTTGTCTTTAAGTAATTCTCTTTCTTGTTCTGAAAGCTTACTTAATTCGCTTTCAACCATTTTCGTCAATATTGACATATTAGCTCTCCTTAAATTTCGAACATTATTCTATATGAATATAAATATCAGTTTACTGAATTAAAATATCGTGGATACTTACCCAAAATTCTCTTCCAGTATCATCTTGAATCAATATATTTTGACTGCCGTGGCTGCAAGAACATTCTTGTTTTATTATAGTGACTGTTGAATTTTTATATAACATACCATTTGACGATGGTATATCTTTAGTAGCGATTGCTTTTTTACCTTCCATAACCTATTTATCAAATTTATTAAATTTATAATTCTTACCTAACAATACATTAGCAGATTCTATTGCTTTTATATGAGACTCAAACGGTCCTGATACTTTATTTTTACCGTGATAAACAAATACTTCAACTTTTCCTGGAATTGTTTGTTTTTCTCCATTATTTAGTCTTCTAGTTCTTGGCATTTCAATTTTTTGTCTCACATCGAAATAACCAATTTTACATAAATAGCTTCCGTATTTTTCCTTTTTCCCCATAGTATATATAAATATATATTTTATTTTTTCTTTGTGCGTTTAGCCAATTTTCTTTCTAATCTTTCCAGTTCGGATTTCATTCCTTCAACAACCCAACCATCATGTCGACCTGCTGCAGCAATTTGCTGTTTAACGTACTCGATTCTTTCTAATAACTTTTCCATTTTTTTTAATTTACTCTGACCTTAAGTCCTTTTATTTCTGTTAAAAATTCTTCAACTGTTAGTTGATTTCCTTTATCTGTTTTTATTCTTACATCTGGTAGTAGTTCAGGATTGCTATCAACCATTTTCATTAAAATTTTTAACCCTGCTCCAGCCCAAAATATTCCAAAGCCTGTATTTTCACCTAAAAGATTAGAATCAAAATATACTTCTTTCTCTGTATCACCTGGCATCATAATAAAATACGTCATTTTTTATTTCCTATAAACCTCCAACCATTGTGGCCTTCTTTCTTTGCCAATTCTTCATCACCTCTATATATCTGACCTGTTTCTTCATCTATAAGTGTCCATTTTTTAGGTTTTTTCGTATATACCTTCATAGTGACAGGTTTATCTAATTTATCGAATTTTTTCATTTTTTATATAACTCCAACCAATGCTCTGTCATCTCTTCCATCATTTCTTTGAATGTATATTTTGGTTTCCATCCTAATTCTGTTCTTATTTTTGTAGAATCACCTTTTAAGTACGGTAATTCCTCAGGTCTTAAAAATTTAGGATTTTGTACTACATAATCTTTATAATCTAAATCCAAATAATTAAATACCAATTCACACATCTCTCTTACTGAATGTGTTTCCATAGTAGAAACAACCCAATCACCTGGCTCATCATGCTGCATCATTAAATGCATTGCTCTAACATAATCGTATGAATGTCCCCAATCTCTATAAGAATCCATATTACCAAGTTCTAACTTATCCTGTAGTCCTAGCTTTATTCTTACAGCAGCTTTTACAACTTTGTTTGTTACAAAATTACTACCTCGTCTTGGTGACTCATGATTAAATAATATTCCATTTGTTGCATGCAATCCATAAGCACGTCTATAATTTCTAACTATATTATATCCAAATACCTTTGAACAGCCATAAGGAGAAACAGGATTCATAATTGTAGTTTCTCTTTGAAAATTATCTTCTTCTACAGAAAGACCAAACATTTCAGATGAACTAGCTTGATAGAACTTTGCATCTGGACATGCTCTTCTATACGCCTCTAACATATTCAAGACACCTAAAGCATTTGTCTGAACTGTAAACTGAGGAATGTCAAAACTAATTCTTACATGTGATTGTGCTGCAATATTATATATTTCATCTGGCTGAATTTTGTCTAAAAGTCTTTCTACACTTCCCTGGTCTAATAAATCTCCATAGTACGTGTGTATCTTATCATCTAAATGGTCTATTCTATTATGTTGGTTTTCTGGTGTAGAATTTCTTCTAACAATACCGTGAACTTCATATCCTAGCTCTACTAAATATTCTGCAAGATAACTTCCATCCTGACCTGATATTCCTGTTATAAATGCTTTTTTCATAATTACCTCGTTTGTAAGTAAGGGTCTACCTCTTCTTTTTTGTTAAATATTTCCATCTTTGAAACATCTGGCCAGTCATCAATTTTCCACTGCACAGGTTTTGTTTCTATTGCTTTTTGTAGTTTTGACAAACCTAATTCTGCTGTTTCTGGTGTCATATAATAATGATACCCCATTGTGCTTATATTTTGGTCTCTCCAAGGGATATCTGGATGTCTTCCATCATATGTCATTTTCTTTAATTCTAATGCGTCTTTCTTATTATCACATAATATAACACCACCTCTTCCTAAACTTAGGTGTTTTCTAAATTGAAAGCTAATACACATAAAAGTTTTTGGAATATAACTATCTTTTTTCCATAGTACTGCTGCATCATATATTGGTATAAAATGTTCGTTAACACAATAATAGTCTTTCCATTTTTCATCTGTCCATTGTAATTCTATATTTAATTTTTTTGATAAAAAAGGAACTGAAATATATGTCTGTCTAGGAACATTGATATATGAAAGATTTTGATATCTTAAACATAGCTCTATTCCGTGAGTACAACAATCGACAGCAACTGCATGAGGTGCACCAAAAAACTCTGCTATCTTATTTTCGAACTCTGCTATTTTATTAAAGCTCATTTAATGCTCCATTTTTTAATAATATGTTTCCAAAATTTCCCATAAAATTGTATATTCCAATTTCTGAAAATGTACTTAGTGTTTCTTTTATATCATCTGCTGTTGGGCAATCTTTATATAGCTTTCTATTGTCAACGCCATTAAATTCTATATATAAATAATTTACCTTATTTTTTAATGTATATATTGCACCTTCTATAAACTCTTTTTCACCTCCGTTAACATCTACCCACATTATATCTATATTTTTTATATTTTTATTTTCACTCATCCAAGTATCTAGTTTCATAGATTTTACTTTTGAATTTTTGTTAAACGAAACGTCCTTAAATATATTCAAATGATTATCAGGTTTTTTAATCGAGCTTGATGCCGACCATCCGTTTTCAAAATCATAATGTCTTCGCGTATCACTATCGCTAGCATACCAATCTATTTCGCCATCAACATTTGATAGAGCAGTTTCAATTAAATTTATATTTTTTACATCTCCTGCAATTTTATTAAAAACATCTACAGACCTTTTGTCTGCCTCGAAAGAGTATATTTCTGATTGAGGAAATAATTTGCTAAATTCCATACTATCCTTACCATCGTATGTCCCTACATCCATAATTGTTAAATCTTTTTTATTTACAAAAAAGTCTAAAAATAATTCTTTATTTATTTCTTTATCAGTCATTATATAAACTCCTTGTCTAATTTCTGTCCTTCATAAGGCCCTGTTTTATATTCATATACCAAAGTATCATCTTCTAATATTTCATATGTATGACCACCGTATAAAGTAAAACTAGCATCACCTGGTTTTAATATAGGTTCAGCAATTATTTTATCATCAATGTCATAGAATATACATTTTACGCTTCCTTTGATTACCACCCATGACTCTTGAGCAATCTGTTCTGGATAATGTCTATCTTTTATAATATGTTTGTGTGGAGGGAACGTCTTTCCTTTTTCCATTCTTAATGTAGCACATTGTAAAAAATTATCCTCGGGTATCATTTCTTTTCTACCTTGAAAGTCATGAATTCTGTTTATAATATGTAATAACCTACCGTCAACCTTTGAATATATTTTCATTTCTTTATCCTCTCAATAATTTCTGATGTTGATATTCCTTTTGTATACTTTGTATATTTCATAATCCCCATCTCTATTGGTATCTTATAATTTTCTAAAAAAAGATTATCGTCGCCATGTATTATAATATCTATTCTGTTTTCTTTTATATAATCTTGTGTAATTACCAAAGGTGCATCTATAATTACCTCATCGACTAATTTACAGTTTTTTACAATTTCGTATCTATCATTCTCTGATATTACAGGCTTTCTTTTATATGATTCTACTGTTTTATCAGAGTGCACACCTACAATTAAATAGTCACCATATTCTCTAGCCTGCTTAAACATATTTATATGTCCAATATGAAACAGGTCCCCCACAATATCAGAATAAACACGTTTCATGAAACAATCCTATAATTCTATTAAAGTTTTTATCAAATTTTGTACTCATAGTAGATATTCTAAAACTATTTTTAATACCTTTTATTCCAGCATAAATAACAATGTTTTCGTTTAATAAAAAATCTCTCAACTTTTCATAACTCATTTTAGGATGCACAAAACCTATAATTGAATTACTAGGATTTTTATTGATACATTGTATTCCTATTTCTGAAAACTTTTTAATAAGTCTATCTTTTCTAATATCAAAATCATCTTTATTATTTTTAGATATTTTTAGTGTTTTATTTAAGGCACATACAGATTGAACTGGTAATGTAAAAGGTATGTCTTTACCTATATATTTTTCAAGATTTAGATAATAAGACCTTTTTTTAATTTTCAAATCTTTATTAAAAATAACAATACCAAGACCTGGAGTAGACTGTAAACATTTATTACTGCAAAAACACATTGCGGCTATTTTAATATTAGAATAGTCAGAAGCACCAAATGCAGATGTTGTATCAATAAACAAATTAGCATTTGGATATAATTCTGAAATTTTATTTACGTCGAATTTTTCACCAGTTGTTGTTTCGTTTTCAACAAAATATAAATTTTTTATTTTTTTATTTTGTTTTAACTCATCAATGGAAGTACATTTTATTTCTTTATATTTTATTCCATAAACTTCCATCATATCAACTGCGCGCTGGCCATAAATACCAGCATTTATAACAGTTATGTTTTCGACAAGAGAGGATATCATTGCTTCCATAGCAGTAGTACCGCTACCTCCAATTATTGCAGCGTGGTGGTTTTCGAATCCTTTAAGTAAAATATTTTTTGTTTCAGAAAGAATATTATCAAATTCATCTGTTCGATGACAGATATCAGAACCAAGCCATTGAGCAAGTTTTGTTCTAAACCTAGTATTTGTAGGCCCTGGATTTAATAATAGTTTACCCATTTTTTATTTCTTCTTTAATATTTATTGCATTCTGTACACAATCAATTCCTACTCTAGGAAGCTTTCCATCTTTTTTTATTTTTAATATTTTATCTATACCTGGATATGAACACTGCCCTGCAACATCACGCTGTAGTTGAGATACAGGATAATCCCCCACTGATTCATGTGAACCATTATCTAAAACATATACATATAAATTTTTACTGTATGTGTCTCTAATTGTATGTGTGATTCCTAAATGCATTAACAGAGCGCCATCACCGCTTAATACTACGACAGGTCTGTCAGTATGCTCGGCAATTCCTAAGCCTATCGCTGGTGCCAGTCCCATACTTCCTTGCATATAAAATATATTTTCCATATCAGGAAACAGTTTATATACAGCTCGAGATATATAACCTGTATTTGTCACATAAATAGCATACTTTCCATGTTTTTGAAATATTATTTGTATTGCTCTTTCTCTGCTTACTGTCTTATCCGACATTGTTATCTCCTTTGATTATCATATAATTTTCATAACCAATTAACTTTAGCATAGCCTCATCTGTCTCACCCATAACTTTATGCTGAGGTAGTGTGTGTCTATGGCCTATTACTAATAAAGGTTTTATATTATAAGGTATGCATAAACTTGTTAAAGGGTTTATGCAGTTTCCTAAACCTGAATTTTGTAAATATACACAAGATTTAGTTCCAGCCAGTTCAGCACCTACAGCCATGCCTATTGCTTGACCTTCGTTTGTTGCAATAATATGTTTCCAATCAGGTAAAGCTTTAGGATTAAAAGACGCCTTGCTATCACCATCAATACTATCCTGAAAAGGCTTAAGTAAGCTATCAGGTACACCTGTAAAAAACCTATAACCTTCTTCGTATAACTTATCAAATAATTTATTAAGAGCCATATTTTTCTTGATTTTCTTTTAATTGGTCAACTCTAATTAAATCGAATATATCTTCCATAGAAACAATATCATCATTTGCATGAGATAGCGAACCACCTTCTTTCATTTTTGCAAATACATCTTCTATAGATTTTACAGCAGCTCTAACAGAATAATTTGCATATATAACAAGACTAAATCCTGCACTATTTAATTCACTTATATTTACTGTATTATAAGTTGTAGGTACACATACAAGTGGAGCTCTTAACCCTGCCTTATGATACATATCTGCAAATTTTAATACTTCGTCAGGATTCTTACTTTTACTATGAATCAAGAAAGCATCGCAGCCAGCATCATTATACATTCTAGCTCTTTCCATTGCAACATCATGTCCATGTCCTTGAATTAACGCTTCTGTTCTAGTAATTATAGCAAAATCTTTATCCAATCTTTTTTCTACTGCAGCTTTAATTTTACCGCACATAATCTCTGGTGTCTCTAAACTCTGCTTCATTCCATAAAAAGAACATCTCTTTGGAGAAGGATTGTCTTCAAAACACATTGCAGAAGCTCCTGCCTTTTCATATTCTCTAACCATTCTAATTGTATTGATAGAACTTGGCCCGCCTTCATCTGCATCAACTAAAATAGGTATACTTATTCTGTCACTAATTTTACTGATTGTGTCAAAATAATCTGCAGTATTTAGAATGTTTGCATCTGGTAATAGATTCCAAGCATGTGATTCGAAACTAGATACCCAAACACCATCATAACCAGCTCGTAAAGCTATTTCAGCTATCATAGCATTGTTTGCTCCAATAACTATGTTAGTTTTAGAACTGTCGTTTAATAATTCTTTAATCGTCTTCATCTTTAATTCCTCTGTTTTTATTTAATATAATAAATTTTTACGACATATAAAAATATTTTAGTCGTTATCTGCATATACTTTGTGTTCAAAATATACAGAGCCTTTGTCACCGAATTCACTACATAATGGATTCGACCATATTTTTTGAAAAAATGCGTATGACATAAATGTTCCTACATCATTATAAATTTCGTGGTTTATTTCTTTTTCTGGATAAAATTGATGAAATAGCCATTTATACACAATTTGATTTTTTTCACCTAAAAATTCTTTTTTATGTTCTTGACCTATCATTGATATACAATCACCGCAATCACCTCGTCTTATTAGATTAGGATATTTAGACTTTATATGTAAACCCCATGCCTGCTTATATATACAAGTTGCTGATTTGTATTTCGATTCTACAAATCTATTTATATCACCTTCTTTTAATCCTACAAGGTCTCCGACAACCATAATTGTGTCTCCTTCTACAGAAAGAGCAGATTCAAATGTACTATATATTTTACCATCTTTAGGGTAAAGTAATTTTACTCTGTCCTTTATATGGTTTATTAGTTCGATATTTCTCTCATCAACAACAGCATATAATTTTGTATTTTCAATTGTACATTTCTTAATTACTATGTCAATAATTTTTTGACCTTTATATAATTCTAAATGTCTATTTCTATTTGGCTTTGGTGGACCTGCTGCTAATATAACTATATTTTTCATATTACCTTTCGCTAATTTTCGATGTTCCGAACTGTCCATTTGGCCCAGCCAGTATAGGGTTTCCCCATTCGCTTATTTGTGTCTTAAGCCATTCATTTTCTAATTTATCAAACCAATATTCTTTATAAGTCCACTGTTCTTTAATATCTAAACCACCACTAAAACCTTCTTTCTTAAATATACCAAATTGTCTATCAAGTATTATTGAATACCATTCTGTCTCATCATACGCTGCAATTGAGCCTTTTATTTCAAAATCCCAAGGTGAATAACCATCTTCCAAATATTTTAATAAAAATTCTTTATTCCATAACGAAAGTTGACAGTTTATTGAATAATTAGATTTCATCAATACATGCATATCAAAGTCAATATTTAATTCAGGTACGTTAACATTTGTTAATATTCTAGATTTATAATGACGATTTTCTTCTATTGCAAATCCATTTTCTTCTGCTACATCACATAGCTGAACCTTGCCAATTTGATGATTTAGTTTTACAACCTCTGTCAAATAGTTTATATAATCGTGGTTCATTTCTTTATAAAAAAATGTGTCTTCTGTACCATATATAAAATATTTAGGAGCATATTTTATAAAATATTTTCTCAAATCAGTTGACCATTCTTCAACAGGTCCTTGAGTTCCCATAGACTCAAATTTGCAGTTCTCGGTAAGTTCAAAATCTGGCTTGTCATATCCCAATATAATAAGCTCACTTTTATTTGTAAATTTATTAAATAATTCTACAAAAACCTGTAGACATCTCATATTTTTATTGTTTGTAGAAACATAAAAAGGTACACTTAATTTTTTCATATTACTTTCTCCATAAGTGAAACATCTATCTTGTCTTTTTCTTCACCTCTATATTCTTTTAGTTGTTTTATAACATCTAGTGATGCAACCTTTATATTTCCGTAATAAAAATGATTTTCTGGATTATGTATAATATCATGATAAGATTTTTTATATATGCCTACTCCGTATTTATTATGAGAATGTATGTTGTCTGTAGGGTCTATAACCTCATGAGCACAATCGTGAATATAATCTACATCAGCAGCTTCTCTCAATCCATATAAAGATAAAACTCCACTAGCTGTAATACAATAATCTTCGTGGTTTAATCCATTTTTATCAATGTAGTCTTCATAATATTTTAATGAATTATAAAATTTAGGATAGTCTCTAAACTGAGAATTATTTAGAAAGTGAATACTATTTTTATTTAATAAGCATCGAGAAAGTCTTAATGTTTCTTCGTAGGTATCGTTAATATGAATTGAATGATTTCCTATTCCATATATTTTTCTTATTCTTTCTTTTATATTTACTGCTAATGATTTGTCTTTTAGTTCTATTAAATACATTGTCATATCGCCATCGCTTGGAAAGCAATATCCCATCTTCTCTCTAAAACCTGCAAAATTATTATTTCTATTTCCAGCCCAGGGTTCTCCTTTATATAATTGAAACATATAATTCAGAGCCCCTTTTGTGTTAAAATTGATATGTTTTTTGTATGCAATATTACACGTCTGATTTAATATGCTCTCTAACTCTCTTCTATTGCCCACTGCTGCAGGGAATATATTTACAACAAGCAAGTCTTTGTTTTTTCTTACCATTTCAAGTGCTGCAGCATCCATATAATCCTGATTAAGTCCTAGCTTTTGGAACATATTATAATCACATACTTTTTGACCGTCTTTTATATTATTACCTTCTACTGTTTTTACTTCTATATCTAGCTTTGATGCAGCTGCAGTTCTATGAGAGCCATTAAGAAGATAATCTTCATTATCGACAACAACTGGTGACTTATTCCAATCAAAGTTATTTGATTTCATGTCATTATATATTTTAATAAAATCTAATTCAAATGCGTCGTATGTATTTTTATTTGGATTGTTGTATTCCTTAAATCCATTCCACAATCTCAAGTGCTCTTTGTATATATCTTTACCAAATGCTGTATTTTTACCTAGCATATTAAGAAATATACTTTTTATAGGCAAATCAAATCTACTCCAATTAAATAAATTTAATTTGTTTTTATTTAGATTTTTATAAGGTTTTTTGTTTCTTATTTCATTTTCTAACCTTTGCTGCAAACCATGATTGACTTTATGGTCGTTTATAGGATTTGTAAGATTATATACATACATGATATCGTCGATATATCTACTTTTGTTACCTGACATCTCTAACATTGGAAACATAAATGAAAGGTCCCAAGCCATAGGATAGAAATTACCTTCAGAATCTAATAAATCTTCTTTTTTAATTCTGTTCCACAAATGATATTTGAATGTTCTTAAATGAGAAAAATACCATTCATTTTTTCTATATGAACCTTCATTTATTATATTTTGAGGTGCCTGCCTTGCAAATTTACCTTTTGTATTTGAAGGATATTCTATATAGCTTCCGTATGTTATCCAACAATCATCATTGTTATATATAGAATTTAATCTTGTAAGCACATTGTCATTTTCAAACCAATCATCACCATCAAGCGTTACAATTATATCTTCTCCATCTGGCTTTGAATATTTTATACCATCGTATATATTTTTAAGAGCAAGAGCTTTTTCTTTATTTTCAATAAGCGTAAATCTAGAATCTTGTTTGATAGTTTTTCTAATTACTTCTACACTCTTGTCAGTAGATATATCATCTAATATTATACATTCGAAATTTTTATAATTCTGTGACATAACAGAGCCTAAACATCTATCAATCCACTTTTCTACATTATAAAGAGGTATAATAATCTTAAAATGATTTTCATTACCATAGTTTATCTTATGAAATTTTTGTTCTTCTGATATAAATGATTCTATAAAATCTTCTTTTGATTTTCTAATAAAATCTATAAGCTCTTTTCCTTTTAATTTAGGGAACCAGCTTTCTGAAGTACAACCATTCTTATTATTTGTTTTTATAGTACAGCCTAGCATTCTCGCCTCAACCAAAAATCTATTAAAAGTTTCAAGTACTCCTGGTAAAACCAAAACGCTTTTATATTTTGACATCTCTTTCATTAACTCATTATAAGGAAGAGGTCCTACAACGTCATAGTCGATGTTATTGTTATTACAGTAGTCAATGCATCCTTGCGTATTTTTTATCTTATTGCTAGAACCTAAAATCATAGTTTTATTATTCTTTGGCGTATCACAATAAGATTCTATTAAGTCCAAGTGTTCTTTAGACCATATACTTGTTGAAAGGTTTACAACATTATCCAATCCTAAATTCATTGATACAACGTTACTATGTAAATATGATTGACAATAAACTCTTTTAGCTTTTTTATAAAATTCTGAATTTATTATTTTATATGAAGGTGCAATATAATTTTCATATCCTGAAACATCTCTATCTGTTACATATTTATGGTCATGTTCTATAATTGAATAATTTAGATTGTTTTTTATATAATCTTTACTGAAAGGTGTAAGAGATATAAAATTACCTATTAAATATTCTGCATCTTTGTCTGATTTGCTTGCATCAAAATTTTCGCAATTTATTTTTTCTACATTTATACCTCTTGCTTTTAATCCGTCTATTATCTCCTCATTAACAAGCTCACCCCCACCAAAAACTTGATTTACAAAAAAATCAGCTATAAAAATTACCTTCATTTTCGTTCCCTTAATTAGTTGTTATTTTTCCTGGATTTCTATCTAAAGTATCTTCTATGTCTTGGTCAAACCTATAATCTATAAGCTGTACAAGGTTCATATTTCTTAGGAAAAGAGTTCTGTAACTGTTATTATATAATTTTTCCATATTTACAGCAAGCCTTCCGTAATAAAATCTTTGTGAAGATTCTATCATTGTAAGTCGAGGTATAATTAAGCCTCTCTTTTTGAATCTAGGCAGTAACCTTATACCTGTATCTCTTGCAAGGTCGTTAAATCTCATATTACTAAATTCATTTAAGCTTAATACATGAACCTTTTGATAATAATCAGGATTCAATATAAGAAACATATAATCTTTTGTCTCTCCTTTCTGATTTTTATATCTATTCTGTACAACCATACCTTTCTGTAACTGATGTTTTGGTATGATTACAGCAGACTGCTTGAATGTGAGATGTTGATTAAAAAAATTCATTATAAATCGCCTAAACTAAACCCATTACATTTTTTTGCCGCTTCTAAATAGCTATCAAAATTTTCTGCATTTGCCATGTCTAAAAATGATTCAAAGTTTACATCTGCAGAATACTTTTTCTTTTCTTCTTCTGTCAAAGGTTTCACTTTTGCATAGCACCATATCATATCTTCACCGAATCCGTGAGGAAACACCATTTCTTTTGAAGTTCTTATCGTCGAAGGGTACCAATAAGATTCACCATCATCATATCTATTACCTTTTACCACACCTGGCATTCCTTCTTCATATTTTTCTATATCAAAATTTGGATGCTTTTTATAATTAAGTGGATATTCATTAGTATAATACCCTGTACTTAAATCTATTTTTGATACTCCATTCTTATTATCAAATTCCTGCATCACCATCAATTTCTTTGTCTGCGGACTTTCAATCCAATTCATATCACTATTCATAAGTTTGCATCTCCTCTATAGCTGGAAGTTTAACATCGAATGAAGGTAGAACAGAATTATCCATTATTTCTTCAAACTTTTTTGTCATCTCTTTCAGAGTAAAATTATCTTTTACATATTGTGTTTGCTTTCTAGATTTTTCATGATACTTTTTATAATTTTTATGTACATCTTTCAGTATACCAGATGCATATCCATAGTCTACAGTAAACCACTCAGAATCTTTTAATATAACTTTATCCCAAACAACTGATTCATGAACCTTATTTAATTTACCTGGAAGCATTACACCATAAGCAGATAAAAAGTCTATATGACCAGACCAATTTGAAGCTATTGTAGGCTTACCTGTAACGCTATATTCTAACAACGGTCTACCAAATCCTTCACCTTTTGTAAACGACACCATAGCTTTTACTTTAGGATGGTTATATAATCCATTAAGTTCTTCTTTTGTTAAGTCACCATGCAAGAAATATATACTAGGTAAATCACCTTGATGCTGTACGTAACTTCTTATTTGTTTTATTTTCTTAATTATATCTTCTCTTTCTCCAATTGAAAAACCTGCAGAAGAAGTTTTAAGTATTAAAGCTGGCATATTTCTTTTTGACTTTCCTTTGAACGTTTCCAAGAAAACTCTAATTGTCATACCTACATCTTTTCTATCCTGTCCCATAATACCATGCAGCCAATGGCCACAAAATAAAAAGCAAAAATCTTCTTTTATCGAATCTAAAGATGATTTTATTGTACCAGGTATTTCACTAGTCTTTTTGAAAAAGTCCATATCTAGACCTTCAAACAAAACCTCAACAGGTACCTCTAATTTTAATTCAGGTGCGCTTGTATCTTCCTGTCCTGTTTGAGGATTGATTGCTTTATAATTTGCAGTTTGAAATACATATTTTGCATGCTCTGAAGGTACTATGACTTTATCCATTCTATTACAGCCTTGAATCCACGTAGAATCGCAAAGAGTTGTTTCTATTCCTGCAGTAATACCTATATTATATTTACCTACAGGTTGAAATTCATTTGGTACTGTAACCTGAATCCATATATCTGGCTGCTTTTCAGACATAAATTGCTGAGGATTTTTTATAATTAAAGAACTTATATCTTTATCATCTTTACCTAATGCGTCTTTAGGACAAGTACCCCAAACTTGGTCAAAAACATGAATATCAAATTTATTCATATCAATTAAACTTCTAATTAAATCTCTACTATGGTCTCCATAACCACTTCTGCTTGTTGATGGGCAGCTTATAACTAATCTTGGTTTCATTATCTTAATACTCCTGTTGGATAGACTTTATTTGTTGCGTCTAAATCTATAAGTTCATAATTTGCTTTAGGTTTGAAATTATCAAACGTAGTTTGAATTGCATTGAGCATAGCCTCATTCATTCCATCTTCTGTAAATTTATTTTCTATAGCCCAATTCCTTCCTAAGATTCCTTTTCTAGTTCTCTCCATTTTAGATTGTCCATACCAATATTTTAATCCCGATGCAATATCATTTATTTCAGGTCTAGAATCATAGATATATGGAGTAGGAGGTGAGCCTTGTAAACTTTGATTTGGCCACAATGGATATGTCCATTCGCCATGTTCTTTTGATATCTCTCCTGTAGAATTACTTGGAATTTCTGCTGTAAAATGTTTGACAGATAATTCTTCACCATCAACCTTAAAACCTAATTGGTCTTGTAAACCTCCAACAACAGTTGTAATTGTAGGTCTTGCAGCCATCATAGCTTCCATGTGACTCAATCCAAAACCTTCAGCTGAAGAAGGGTTACAAACTACATCTGCAATATTATACAGCCAATTCATTTGTACAGGTGCCAATTTCTGCGTACTAAATATAACATTCATATTAGGGTATAGCTTTTCTATCAATACAGGTAAATCAGTACCATTTGTATCGACTGGGTCTGTATGTAATATGATTGCTGTTTTCGATGCCTGCTCTTCTGTCATTTCTCTATTGAATTTTCCAAACGCAGATAGCAAATCAGAGGTACCTTTACGTCTTATATTCCTACTATTGAAAAACGCTACAAAGTCGTAAGTTTTCCCTTGTAATACTTCATTCTTAAACTTTTGAAATTCAGCATCTTCTCCTAATATAGGGAAAAATACATTTTCGTTTATACCATGTTGTACATAAAACAAGTCCTTTCCTTCTACTCTAGGTTTTCTTTGGCAAACATGTTTATTGATGTTATATGTTTGTTTTGAAATAGCCATTAAACCATCGCAAGATTCATAAGCATTTTCATTCCAATGTGGGAAAGGAAGGTCATCCCATATATTATAATACATAATAGGAATATTCTTTCTAATCTCATGCTCCATTGCGTATAACCAATCCCAGAATCTTGGGTCAGTAAAGTGCATAATGCCATCAGGCTTTTCTATTGCCATAACTTCTCTTAATATAGCCTGATTTCCATATCCGTCAACAGGATAAAGCTTTATATAAGCATCATCAATTCCTAATATTTTATTTGTATCTTCAGATAAATCTGCAATCTTACCTTTTTCAGGATGTTTAATTGCACCTGCCATTTGTACCCAGTCAAATTGTTTAACCGTACCTAATACAAAAGATTTTGACATTGTTCCAACACCAGAATGAATTCTTAAATCATCTGATAGTAATAGTATTTTCTTTTTTGCCATTTTCTATAACCTTTTCTTTTATTGTGTTTCTAAAACTCTTGTTGTTAATAAACTCTTCAATTGATATATCAACCAATTGTCTAAATGTAATTTTTTCATCTATCGACATTTTCTTGAAATTATTCCAAGACTCCTCGTTAACCTTTACAGATGTTAATTTTTGTTTTGCCATAACTTATTCTCCATACAATATATAAATATATACTTATATATTTTTATTATGAAATAATTACGACTTTTTTATTCATTTTTTTCGCCTCTTTTATTGTGTGTTCACTTCCAGCTGATTTATATCCTTCAGGTATAAACACAATTAAACAATCTACATAATTAGCAAGCATTTTATTTCTATGAAAAAAGTTCTTAGGCTGATAAATTTTTCCATAGTAGTTTTCGTGCAATGCAGAATATAGGTTTTTAGGTGTATGCGCAGGATTAAATTCAATATAATTACATTCTAATTCTATTGCATACTTCTTTGCAAATCTATCTGCTCCATCTAAACAACCTCCTGATACTATTGTTAAATCAGGTTCGAATTTATTTTTTAATGCAAAAATAGTATCTTTAACTTTTCTAAAGTTTTGATAATCTCTACTTCCTATTATACCTATTTTCATACTGCAGCTGCCATTCTATTTTTTGGTGGACATAAGTCGTGTCGTTTTTTGAATGGACAATATGTACAACCTGTTTTGTATGCTGGATAATCACCTTCTTTGTTTTTCTTTCCATCAGCTGTAAATGAATTAGATATAAACTCTGTTAACAACTTGGTTGTTTTATTCATAGATGGCTTTCCTGCAGCTGGCTTATATTGCTGTATTCTTTTTTGTGGGAAGTCTAGGTTTTCATATAACTTACGTTTTACAATAAAGTATTCTACATCGATTAGACTTTCGTCAACACCATATTGTTTTGAAAAATATCTTTTATATAACCTTAACTGGTCACCTTCTTGTTTTTTCTTCTTAGGTTTCCAACCCATATATGATGTTTTAATATCTATAATTTTTAACCTTTCACCTTCCTTTATAACAAGGTCTGCAAAACCCATAACCATAAGTTTATCATTGCCTTCGACATCATATAAAATTGGCATTTCTATACCTACCAATTCTGTATTTTTTTTAGAAAAATAAGCACCACGCTTGCGCTTGAAATAATCTATTATTGCAACACCGTCATGATAAAAGTCTTCCATCTCCTCCTTGCAACTAAAGTGTTTGCCTTCATATTCTTCTACTCGCAATTTATATTCTGACGACATATTATCTGATAACATTTTATGTAAATCTAATTTGTCTGCAGATACTATTGATTCATTGTACATAGTATGTATATATTTCTGAAGTACCTCATGCATTGCAGTACCGAAAACCAAAAACATATTGGGCTCGAATTCTTTGATTCCGTCTAGATAAGACAGTTTCCATTGAAGAGGGCAGTTCTTATACATGTTAAGTTGACTATAAGATATTGTCCTTTTGCCCATTTTGCGGGCCTTTATAGCTAAATCTTTAGGTGTTTTTAGAATCATATTATACTACTAATATACGCAAAATTTCCGAGATAAAAAAATTATTTTACGACTTTTTTTTATTATTTTCAATTAACTTATCAAGGTATTGCTTTGCTTTAAGAAGGTCTTCGATACCATTTTTGTGCTTCCATCTTGTAACATATTTTATTATATTACCTTCAAAGAAATCGAGATTGTGAGAGCTTGCATATTCCCACATCTCAATTCCTTGAGTATAGTGCTCTGGATGTTTTACGTTATCCTTTGACATTATTGTTCTTTAGGCAAAAACTCTTGATTGATATGTCCGCAATCAGTACATTTATATGTCTGCATTGGTACCAATGTATCTCTTCCCGTTGGAGCAAGCACTGCTGATAATTTCTTAAATAAAAATACAGATTGAAATGTTTGGCAACCACATTTTTCACAAACAACATCCTCCAAGTCATTTGGATTTAATTGTATCTGCTGTTGTTGATTCATATTATTCTGATTCATCTTAATCTCTTTTCCCATTTTACATTCCCATCATTCCTGACATTGGATTTGCTGGTTCATCTTTATCATCTTTAATAGATGTAATTAAGCATTCTGTAATTAACATTGTACCAGCAACAGAAGCTGCTTTTTCTAATGCAACTCTTGTTACCTTTGAAGGGTCTATAATTCCTGCGTCAAACATATCTACAACCATTTCTCTTCTAGCATCAAATCCAGAATCGATATCTTCTTCACTAATCTTATTCCATATAACTTCTGAATTTAGACCTGCGTTTTCCATTATCTTATTGAAAGGGGCCTTGCACGCTTCTAATACAATTTCAGCACCATATTTCTGGTCATCATTATCTAAATCAATATCATCAATTGACATGTTGCTAATTATTCTTCTCAGTGCAGTACCACCACCAGCTACAATTCCCTCATCTACTGCAGCTCTTGTTGCAGCCAATGCATCTTCTACTCTATCTTTCTTTTCTTTCAACTCGATTTCAGATTCAGCACCAATCTTCATAAGAGCAACACCTCCTGTAAGCTTACCTAGTCTTTCTTGCATTTTTTCTATTTCATAATTAGAATCTGATTTTTCAATAGCTGCTTCGATTTCATCAATTCTACCATTTATTCTTTCTTGAGTACCTCCACCATCTACAATCGTTGTGTGCTTCTTGTCACATGTAAGCGTTCTTGTCGTACCAAACCAATCAGGATTGAATTTATCCATAGTCATACCTTTTTTAGGAGATATTAAAGTCGCACCTGTTAATGCAGCAATGTCTTCCATGATTATCTGTTTGTCATCGCCAAAACCTGGAGCCTTAATACACGCACATTGTAAAGTACCTCTTGCATTATTAACAATAATACCTGCTAATGCCTCTCCTTCAATATCTTCTGCAATAATAAACAAAGGTCGATTCTGAGCAATACAATATTCTAGACATTTTACAAGATTTTTTAGATTATTTAATCTAGCCTCATAAATAAGAATCAAAGGATTTTCCATCTCAACCTGCATTTCTTGTTGGTTGTTTATGAAATAAGGTGAAAGATAACCTTGACTTAATTGCATTCCTTCTACAATCTCCAAAACATCATCGGCAGTTCTAGAATCTTCAACAGTAATTACACCTTGCGTGCCTACTTCTTCCATAGCATTTGCAATTAACTGACCAATTTTTTCATCATTATTTGCAGATATTGAACCTACTTGCATAATTTCGTCGTTGTCTTTTACATCCTTAGAAAGCTTAACAATCTGTGTTGTTATTTCACTCACTGCTTTATCAATGCCTCTTTTCAAGTCAATATTATGAGAGCCATTTGCAATTCTTTTATAGCCTTCTTTTAACATAGAATGTGCTAATACAGTTGCAGTTGTAGTCCCATCACCTGCCTCTTCGTTAACTTGATTAGCTACATCTTTTACAATTTGTGCACCTGCGTTTTCAAGTTCATTTTCTAATTCTATCTGCTTTGCAACTGTAACACCATCTTTTGTTGATTGATATTCACCGTATTGCTCGAATACTACATTTCTACCTTTAGGTCCTAGTGTAGCTGATACAGCATTCGCTAACTGTTCAACGCCTTTTAGCATTTCGCCTCTAGCGTCTGTACCGAAATTTAATTTCTTTGCCATTATTTATTCTCCAAAATTGTTAATATATCTACTTCTCTTACAATATAATATTCTTCACCTTCAACTTCTACTATATTTCCAGTCTTAGGATATACTATTTTATCTCCAACTTTTACTTGCATCTCTGCACGGTTTCCATTATCTAACCATCTACCTGGGCCAACTGCTATTACCTCAGCATGCCTTGAGCCTTCTTGTGTAGTATCAGGAATAATTACGCCACCTGATGTTTGGCCTTCATTTTCGATTTTTTTGATAACAACTTTATCAGCTATTGGTCTAAACATTATTTTTCCTCTTTTAATAATTCTAATTCGTATTCTGATTTTGTACAGGTGACACCTGTTTGTTCTTTTACTAATTCTGGTGTAGTGCAAGACTGGTTGAATGAAGCAAATTCTGTATGTGATTTCCATCTTCCGCAACCTGCGAATAAACAACCAAAAGCATTTGATAGATAATCAGCTTTTGCATATTCACATTTCTTTGTTACATCACACATAGGCTTGAATCCATTTGCCAAATCAATTCCTGCGTCTATCATTTTCTGTCTTAATAACCAGTGCAAACCTACAATAAACTCCTCTTCACAAAATTGCAGTCGCCTTGCCATCTGTCCTCGTAATGAACCTATATTTTGTTCTACAACATAGCTACATTCTCTTGACATTAAGTTAAGTGATGACATTTCTATTTGAGAAAACACCTCATCATTTTCGTTTCTTAAATCTTCAAGTTCTTGTAATGTATCAATAACCTCTTTCTTAAATGAAGGGTCTTTTTCCATTGTTTCCCAAACTTGTGTATATACAACGTAGTTAGGTTTTTCACTAACTTTATAATCCTTAAACTTTATACCTACTCTAGCTCTTGAATGCTGGTCATATTGGCATACAGGTGTTCCTGTAATTTTATATGTTATCATTTGAGAATCTGGATTCCAACTAAGTATTTCTACATCCAAACATTCTATACCTTTTTTTATATTAACTTTATTCATCTGTAAACAACTTTTTATCTGATTCACTTAAATTTTCGTATTTTATATTCTTAATATATTCTAAAACTTCTTCTGTATCATTATGTATTACATTAAGATATTCTCCTATTAAAGGAAATTTTTCAGCAACGACCTCAACAACTTTTTTATATAATTCACTCATTGCCCATTCTTTATTATCAACATTATCAAATTTTCCTGACGCATTAAAACCTCTCATGCTTACAAGTGACAATAGATTCTGGCCAAAATGATATGAGTGCTGATAGCTTTGAGGCAAAAAGGACCTTGCTGATTGCCATGATGCTTGGTCTGTTTTTAGAGCAGATGAATAAAGAGATTTAAGTCGCTTCATTACATTCTTATGTTTTTCAGGTAACTCATCTAATGTAACAATATCAACATCTGACTTATTATTATCTCGACATCCTATACTCATAAAGCTTGTGAACGGTGTTTGTGTATGATAGTCAAATAACCATCTTGGTACACCTCTAACTCTAAATATAAACTGTACCATTTCTCTTGCCTGAGGTAAAGTATTGTGAGTTAGTACTGCCTTTACAACTTCAAGCTTTCCTTCAGGAGATGTAATTGGCCATTTTCTCTTAAATTCATTATCACCCCAAGTAGAAGTGCTAGTCACAAACATAGACTTATAAGGGTTTGACATGTGGTCTTCTAATGTAACCTCAACCTCGTCTTGTAATAATTTGAATTCTGTTTTTAATAATGGCTGTTCCTCAGGTAATGTTCCCATTACAATTCTCAGGTTTTCAACCACGTCATAACTTAATTTTTCCATATTTCGTAACCTTTTTTATATAATATAAATATAACAAAACTTTCCGACATAGTGAAATTATATCAACTTTTTTATCGAAGAGTTTTTACTTTTTGTAAAACCAAATTTGTTTTTAGATGCAGGTATCAATACGAATTCACCTTCAGACAAACCTGCAATATCCCTTGTATTGAATATTGTTATATACAATTGTTTTTGGTCGTCTTCTAAAGCTATCTTATAGAATTCTCTACCTGTTTTCTTAGATTTTTTAATAATAATTTTGTTAATAATTCCATACAATTGAAATTGTCCTTTTTCTGTTTCGTCTGGAATTTGTTTAGGACTTGTCAATTGTGCTATAATATCTGGTGCGTGGTCATAGAAAAACTCTTTATATTTTGCAAAAGGATGTTCATTAAAATAAAAGTCAAAGTATTTCTTTTCCCATTCAAACTTCTGTGTCTTATCCCAATCCTTTTCACCAACAGTATCTTCCATTATCTGGTCAATAATACCTTGAATTGTCTGAGATTTCTTTTTGTTTCTACATGCATTTACTATATCCTCAAGAACTCTTGAATTTTTCATGATTCCTTTGAAATATCCTAACCTACATAAAGGTTCGTATGTACGCTTTGTAATTTTGTTGTCAAGAATAAAATCAACAAGCTCTGTTAATGTATTTACATCGCCAGGTTTTACAGAATTTATAATTGCAGCATCTTTATCTGGTATACCTTTTACAAGATTAAGACCAAATTTTATTGATTTATTGTCATAATCTATTTCAAAACTATTACCAGTCTGACCTATTTCAAATTCATTAAACTTTATACCTTTCTTTTTAATTTGTTTTACAAACCAGCTTAATTCTGCATTTGTTGAGTGGTTAAGAAGAGCAGTATAATATTCATAAGGAAAGTGTACCTTTTGCCACATTGATATATAAGCATTCATTGCATATGCCAAAGAGTGAGATTTATTAAATGAATATTCTGAATATTTACCTAGTACATCAAGCAGTTCATCTATATCTCTATCCTTCATACCATTTGCTTTGGCACCTTTTTTGAATCTATCAAGCATGTCATAAAAATTATCCTTTTTGTCTTGATTACCTTTATGAAGTAGCTTTAATATTTTCCTACCACCATCTGCTTCAGCAAGTGTAAAGCCGCCAATCTTTTGTAGAATAAACATAATCTGCTCTTGAAATATAGGTACGCCAAATGATTCACCAAGTATATCCCATAGCATTGGAGATTTTTGGTCTAGCAAAAATTTTGCCTCTTCCGGATTTTCGCGGTTTTTAATATATTCGTCAATTCCTCCTGCCTGGATTATAGCAGGCCTAAACATTGCGTTGATAGAAGATAAGTCAACAATACTTTTAGGTTTAATTGTTCTAATTAAATTTATCATATTGTCCGAACCGAATTGAAAGATATCCTTACAGTTACCTGTTTCAAATTCATCATATACCTTTTTATCATCAAAATTAGATTTAAGAATTCTTTGTTCTAAATCAGATTCACCATGCTTTTTCTCAATGAGTTTGAAAGTATCGTTAATAACGGACGCCGCCTTAAGTCCAAGAATATCCAACTTACAATATCCAAGTTCACTAACCTCACGTTCATCACCACCTTCTTGTACACCTGTAACAGTTTCACCTTTAAGTCTTAATAAAGGTATTTCTGAACAATTTAAGTCTTTATTGCTTACCAAAATACCTGATGCATGCCTACCTGTTTGCCTAACCATACCTACCATTTTAGGTGCAATTTTTAAGAATAATTCTTTGTTGTCCTTAATGAACTGCATTAAATCCTTTTCGCCTTTTTTCTGTGCAATATTAAATGCATTTTTCATTTCAAAATCTATAGGTGAATTCGGGTCATCGCTAAAATATCCTGTAAGTTTATTTGATAATACAAAGTCTAGTTCATGTATTCTACATAAATCCTTTACTGTAGTTTTGGCACCAAATTTACCAAAGTTTGCAATATGACAGACGCGTTGTTTACCAAACTTGTCCTTTAGATAATCCTCACATTTCTTTTGAGTATCAGAATCTATATCTAAATCAACGTCGGCAGGGTCGATACGAGCAGGATTTAAGAATCTTTCAAAAATTAGATTATGTCTTATTGGGTCAATTTTTGTAATATCTAATACAAATAATACAAGAGAGCCACCAGCAGAACCACGACCTGCACCAGTTGCACCGCCTACCTTATATACAAAGTTATTAAGTAAGTCATCTAAAATTAAGAAATAGTCTATAAAACCTTTTGATTTAATAATATCCAATTCATATTTAAGTCTGTCTGTATATTCTTTGTTGTTGTCAGGAAGTAAACCGTTTTGTATTTTTTCAACCCATTTTACTTTTAACTTTGACATGAATTCAGATTCGCTTAATGACTTATCCTCATGATACTTTGGAAAATTATCTGGATATTTAGGCATTTCTATCTTTACCTTGTCATTTATTTCGAAAGTAGAATCAATTGATAGTTCAAGGAATTTTTTATCCATACCATATTTTTCTGCCTCTGCATAAATCTCATCTATTTGTTTTATGTATAATGAATGTACAGTATAAAACCAATCCTGTGGTGTATATGACTTAACAGTTTCACGCTGACGTATTACATAAAGTAGATATTGTATATACCAATCATCTTTATTTGCATAGTGATAGTCAAGTGCAAATACAGGTTTGATTCCTGTTTTTTCATAAACCTTTTTATAGAAATTATTACACGTCATTTGAATGTCTAAATTATTTAACTGGACCTCCAAATAAAAATCATCACCAAACTTATCTCGATATTTTTTAATTAACTCTAACGCCTCGACCTCTTTACCTGCCAAAACAAGTTGATTCCACTTTGACTGTAAACAGCCTGTTGTAATTATGTTATTTTCATTAAGTCCATTATATACTCTTTCCATACTTGAAAGAGGCTTTCTATAATAATTGTCAAAACCTTCATTAGATATATTAAGAAGATTTTTTACACCTTCATAATTTTTTGCATATACTAGTGTGTGATTATTTGCTGCATCTGTTTTATCCAAATGTTCACCTGCATCACCTATTACATCTGCAGTACCTCTTTTTAATTCAAGGAACTTTTCATTGTCTGAATGGTACAGGTCATTTGTATATAATTCGCAACCTACAATAGGATTTATTCCAGTCTCCACTGCATGGTTGTAGAATTTATAGAAGGACGACATATTACCATGTTCGGTTAATGATATACCGGGAGCACCAACCTCTTTTGCACGCGTCATTATATCTTCTATCTTCGTAACACCATCCCCTTGAGAATAAGTGGAATGTCCATGCAGTGGAATATAACTGGTGAATTTCTTACCTTGTTTGTATTTTAATTTGTAGTCGCACTTTACACACATATTTTATCTTTTTTATTATATACTATAATATAGGCAATTTTTCCGACATATGAAAGGATTTTTAGCAAAAGTTATTAACAAGATATGTTAAAGGTTTTTCGCCATTTTCCATAAATCTATGTAGTGATGTGATATGAACATATATTTTACCAAAATCATTTTCAGGAAATTGCATTAGTAATGCACACATAATCATCATATATGTTTGATTGTCATAAGAAAAATTCTTATCGAAATTTTGACTTCTTACAAATATATGTAAATCTATTTTATTGTTTCTAGATATTGCCTGTATTGTAGAAAGACATGCTGCAAGTGTATCGTCATTTTGGTATTTTTTATGAAGTACACATTGCCTAGATTCAATACCTTTTTCAACACACAGCTTAACCATACCTTCAATAAGCTCCTGTCTTTCGGTTTCATCTGCCTCAAGTGCTGGAGGTATTGGTGTGTTCATATATTCAGGTATAACATCAATATCATAGTTGAAATTATATATTTCCCTATATGTGGAAGAGTCTTGTTTTTCTAACAGGCTCGTTATTTTCTTTACTATTTTCTTCATAATGCTCAACTATTGATTTATATGTTTTTTCTATACCTTCTTTATTATTATACGCCGATACAGGTAATTGATAATGCTGGAATAATTTATAAAAATTCTTTGATATTCCATTGTGTCTTTCAAGATAATCACCTTCAGGTATTAAATTTATATGGTTTGATAAGTCATCGCATCCTGTAACTTCTTCTATAAGATATAGATATTCTGCAAATGGTATAGGTGCATCTTTACTTATAATAAAATCATAACCCCAACCATTATCCATAAGAAGTAATTCTAAAAACATATCTGCAAAATATTCATATCTCATATAGTCTTTTTCAATACCAGGATTCAATAATACATCAAGCTTTCCATCTTCATTGAGAGGTGAAAGAGTATAAGGTATGTTATTCATATCACAATATACCTTTTCTGTAATTTTTCTAATCATAGAAGAATTATCAAATGGCGCATCGCCGTAAATAAATACAGGTTTGATTACCATCATTTTTTCAAAATCTATAGATTGCTTTGTAGCTAGTTCTCCAGAATATTTAGAAAGACCATAAAGTGTTTTAGGGTCTATTGAAGCAGTTTCATCAAATACACCATTATCTTTCATATATTCATCAGGGTCAAATACAGCTGTTGTAGAAAAATAAATCATCTTACATCCAACTGCATTTGCTACATCAATTAAGTATTGTGTACTAATAATATTTGAGTTAACTGCCTCGTAAGAAAAGTCATCACATTTATCTGTATTTACATACGCAGCGGTATGTATAATAATATCATCTTTTGTTAATTTGTCTTGTACTTTATTTAGAGCTTTTCTGTCTGTAACATCTACCTCCTTAGCCTTTACAAGTTTTCCATTAAGATAACTAAATTCATTTGTATATTCTGCAATGTCTGAGTTATCCATAACCTCAAATCTATCTTGGCCTGATTGTTCTAATGCCTTTATTATTGAAGTGGCTAGCATACCACTTTCGCCTGTGATAAATAATTTTCTCATAATTCCCTTTGTATTTTATTTGCTGATTGTTTTATTGTGTCTTTTGTAGTATCTACTCTAATCACTTCTATATCATATTGTTCTTCAGCTTCTTTAAGTACATCATAAAAAACTCGTCTATGTTCTTTCCAATCTTTGATGTCCAAATCTTTTTCATCGTGTTTTATAAATCTTTCTTTTACCAATTCATAAGAACAGTCTATAAAATAAAATTCTTCACCTCGAACAATTGCCTCTGCCCATGACATAAAAAATACTTTTTCATTTATTTTTCTGTTGTATAACCTTGAATATACTATTTGTGATAAAAAAGACCTAATATAAACCAATGTATTACCTTTTCCATTTTTAACAACTTGCCTTCTTATAGAATCTTTTCCTGTCTTATCCGGACCATCAATATGTAATATTCTTACTAGCGCCATTTTCCTTTACTCATTAGGTTCATCATTACTGTAATAAATTGTAGTTGTGCAGATTCTACTCTACCAAATATTAGTGTCTTTTCATATTTTAACTTGCCGGTAACTTGGTGCCTGTCAAATTCACTGTCAGCAAGTCTAGATACATTAGATATATCTCTAAATTCTTCTGTCAATTCTATTGGAATACACACGACAACTTCATCACCCTCTTCGTCATTAAGATGGTAGCTCCATATATCATTGACTTTAGATTTTGTTTTTATTTTATCTTTTACAAGACCTTCCCAAAATGTTATTTCTTGCTTTGCAGCAGGGTTCTCATAAAAACAAAGTGTTAATTTTACTATATTTGTAAACGATATTTTAATTTCCTGTTGAGCCAAAGCCTCCCTCTCCTCTACTTGTTTCTGTTAATTCTTCTACCTCTACACAATTAAAGTTAGGTACAGGCATTATAATAAGCTGACCTACCCTATCACCTTCTTTATATCTTCCACCAATAGGACCATTTAATTCCTTAAATCTAAGTTTTACTGGACCTCTATATCCAGAGTCAACAACGCCTACACAATTTGCAAGCATCAAATTTGTTTTAGATACAGAGCTTCTCGGAAATAAAAATCCGACATGACCTTCAGGTATTTCCATAGCCAATCCTGTATCATATTCTACATAAGTTTCTGTTGTTTTCCAACCTACACATGTTAAATCCATACCTGCATCGCCTTGTTTAGCGTATGATGGTATTACTGCTTTATCGTGTAATTTCTTTATTCGTATCTGCATTGTAAACTATCTCCAATATATTTCCGTTAATTATTTGTATGCCTTCATTTAATTTTTTATTCAAGATTTCATGTGTATATAAACCTAGATTCTTTTTTAAGAAAACCTTAAATCCACTATCGTGTAATTTATTTGCATTACCAATATCATCATCTAAACAAAATGCAACTTGTTCAGGTTCAAAATTATTGATAATATATTTTTCTTTTTCTTCATCAAATACAATTGCATCATAGCAAATGTCATTTTCCTTTAACCATCTTAGAGTGTCAGAATATATTCTAAAGTATTTTTTATATGGCCTTGCTGTAAGTAATACAACATTATAATTTTTACAAGTCTCTTGCATAAAAGTCCTTGCGCCGTGTAATACATCAAGCTTGCCTTTTATGCCACATGTTCTATATTCAGATTTTATTCTGTATTGTTCCTTTTTATCAACCTGACTTTTGAATTGAGCAAGAGAATCATATCCTGCCCATTTCAAAAATCCACCTGGCCAGTCTGCAAGAACACCATCGATATCTATAAAAGCTATTTTCTTATCTGAAGCTTTAATTTTAGCCATTACTTCTTCCTGATTAAATTTAGCTTCTACAACTTTTGATTTATCTACAAATTTTTCATATAAATCATTTACGTCAAATCCATTAAGCTGTACAATTCCAAATAGATATTTTAATACATCAACGCATTCTTCTAATACATTGTCGTTTATATCTTCAGTATTTTTAGATGTATGCATTTTCCAATCAATCTCATCTAATACTTCATACACCTCTTTAGACAGCGCCAGAACGTACTCTTTGTTCCACTTTACTTTAAGCTCCTTGTTATTAAGGACTTCATTTACGGTTAAACCTTGTTTTTCGAAAAACTTTTCGGTAAACTGTTTTTGTATTTCAAATATTTCTTTTAATTTATCCATGACTTCACTTTATCTAAAACTTCATTTGCTTTTACTTGATGGTCCCATTCTGCAAATCTTCCTAGCATTTTGATTCCATCTATTGTTTCAAATCTTAAACTTTCTTTTATTTGTATGGGAAGATTTTCAAACTTCATAAGTATTTTATTGCCTTGAATATGAGTACCTTCTATAGGATTTACTGATTCATATACAATATAATCTCTAAAAAATGTTTGACGTGTCCAATCAGTGCCTATAGAATATACATAGTCAAACCAAAGAGAAGGATGTTTTTTTGTCGACATCATAGAATCTAAATCTTCGTTATATTCTGTTTTGTAAAAACATTTAGGTGACGTTGACAGGTCATGAGGCATGTCTTTCATATTAGGACATAGTTTTTTTAACAGGTTAACATTAAGTGTAGATATCAAGTTCCAATACTCCAACACATCTCCGTTTTCAAGATGCATTTTTCTTCCAAATACATCGATATTTTCTACGCTTGTTTCTATTAACTGACCTCGGTCTTTAATTATTTTTAATAAACTTTCAAATAAAAATTTGTAGCTATCTTCTCCATAGTCTGCAATTTCTATATGCTTGATTTCTGTCATACCTTCTGACATAAAACTTGATTCAGATTTATTTTTACCTCTAGTTTTCATTGCATAATTTGCTTTGAAGTTTTTAGAAGGAGTGTCAGTAACATTTCCGTCTTCATGAAAACCTATTATTGCAATCTCTTCCTTTAATTCTAAGTCCGGACATATAGATTTTACAAACTCTTTCATATTTTCTGTTGCTTGTAATAATCTTGGTCCTGGTATAAAAGGTAGATTTAATTGGCCCAAAGGCTTTTTGTCTATTACCTTAAAATCATCAAAGTAATACGCTGCAATAAGACCTGCAGGTCCTGCACCTAAAATATAATTTTCTGCTTTCATTTTGTAACCTCTTTATTTAGTACTAATATAACAAATTTTTTTGACATATAAAAATTTATTTCAACCAATTTTTCATTTCTTTATCAGACGGCCATCTTGTAGGTAAATTACATTTTTTACAAACCCATCTCATAACATAACCTTTTGTAAATTTTATTTCTTGTTCTTTATGTATACAGCTATTTTGAATTTCCTTTATTTCCTTCTTTAGCTTTTGAATTTTTTCGTTTAATTTGGATACGTCCATCGGAGTACTCCTTGTTATTTTTGTTTACCAAAAATTCTTTGTAGTATAACTCCTCTATCCAGTTATTGTATTTCACAAGAGCCTCCTGCGCAAGCCAATTCACCTGATAAATTTGTGTTGTCTTCTATTTCAACAACATTGGACAAGTCAACTTCAGCAAGTGACTTCATCATTTCTTCATATTTTTCTTTTGTAATATCTTCAAATGGTGCTTGTGTATATGTACCACCATCATAAGGTAATACGGACAAGCCATTATAATGATTTCTGTTAGTCCACATCCATTCACCAGCCAATTCCCACTCATCTTGCTTTAATGATATTGTAGCAGAGACATTGTGAGTATTAGAACCTGCTCTGTGACCTGGAGTTACCCATTCAGTTGCAACCTTTTTGACTCTTTCCAATGTATTAAAAGGAGATTCTGTTCTTAAAATAGAACCTTCAGGCGCCTTTTGAGGTACTTGAATAACTGCTGTATCATGAGGTCTGAAGTATTCATCTTCAACTAAATCTGGATGGTTTATTTTTAGGTAATTATATATTGACTCGTTTTTACCAACTCGTATACGTCTAATATAATAATCATTATGCCACGCGTGAATACCTGAACTTGTACCTAAAACTAAACTTGTAGTACCTGCAGGTTTTACAGTTGTTGTCCTTGCAGATTTATTGATTCCTATAATTTTAGCAACTCGAGTATTTTCTCTTTTAACTAAACTAGCAGCTTTTTTCATATCATATCCAAGTACCACACCTGAACCTATACCTGTCATTGAAACACCAATCAATGCATCTTTTTCTGTAGTCTCTTTCCATACATCTCTAAGATAATGGAAGTCTGTATATCCAGCCTGTAGTGTACCAATAAATGCAGCTGCCTTTACCCTTTCATTTAAGTCATTTTGGTCTTCTATATTACTTACATTTACTTCACAAAGATTACAGAACTGATTTGGTCTTAAAGCTATTTCGCAGCAAGGGTTTGTTCCCCAATCTTTATCATTGTTTAGATATATACCAGGTTCACCTGCACCAGACAATTCTACTCTTTTCCATAAATCCATAAAAAAGTCTTTAGTAATTTTATGACGCATTAAACAAGCTGAATTATTAGCACGTCCACGTTGTGGGTTTGTTTCCCACCAGTTACCTGATTTACAAGCAATCATCTCATCGTCATCAGCATTGAATAAACTAATAAGTGCTGCACGTCTAATACCACCAGCAAGAACTGCATCTGCAATATGGCAAACAATATCATGAGCTTCTAATGTCGTTAGTCTATCACCAGTTTCTTTGGTGTCCAATATACCTTTAACCTTTAATATACATTCTTTTAATGGTTGAGGTCCTGGAGCTTTACCACCTGACGTTACTAACATAGCACCTTTAGGCCTAACATCTGAATAATCAAATTCGATTCTGCTTCCACCACCATTCATATAAGATTTCATAAGAACTTTAATTGCATCAGCCCAACCTTCTATACTATCTCCAATTAAAAATCTACGCTTTCTTTTTGGATATGGTTTTTGAATCATTGGCAATTTATTTACGTGGTGCCTTTGTACAGAATAACCTACACCAGTACCACCTAGTAATAAAAACATTGTTTCGCTAAAAGCATCGACTGAATCAATAGGAAGATAAGCGCAATTATAAATTCTATTTGGAGATATTTCAATCGGCTTACCGCCAAATTGTAAACTACGCATTGAAGGTAATACCTTTTTATCATATACCAATTTATATTTTTCCTCTATTTCGTCTTTCAACATAGGAAATTTCTTTTGGTGCATTTCTTTATTTCTTGTCACTAACTCTTCCCAACTCTCTCGTCTATTCAATTCTGGTACGAATTTTGCGTACTTCATATAAACAGTGATTTCTGATAATATTTGATTTGATATCTCCATTTTGCTCTTCCTTTATTTCGTTTTATTTTTGAAAAAAATTGCCAACCTGAATTAGGCTGGCTACTAGTATAAATATCCTAGTCATCTAATTCTTCAAATCTTTTCTTCATTTCTTTTCTTAAATATTCTTGATGATTTGCCATCTGTCCTTTTAGCTCTGCACCTTTTACAGACTTCTCATCAAAAATTTCAAAGCTTCCGTTATTTGTATTTATTTGGCTAGGGAATGTTATACCGTCAGGACCGAACCTGTTTTTAATAACATGTATTCTACCTGTTCCACCAACCTTGTCCTCAATCTTTCTACTTAAAGACATAACAAAATCTGCTGTCATAATTTTAGAATATGATTCTGCAATTTTATCTGCTTGGATTACATCTTCTTGTAGCGCAGACCTATTTGCTTGTGATGCTGTCCAAACAGGTACATCTAACTGTCCAGCTAAACCTCTTAACTCTTCATATATATTACCTAGCTCAAGTCTATAATCTTTATGTCCTCCTCCAGAACCTCGTAATAAATCTGCATAGTCAACAATTATCATGTCAGGTTCTTTACCTAGTATTCTATATCTTTCAACATGAGAAGCAATTGTAGATATCGCAGCTGTTTTTGTTGGATAGTATTTAATGACAAGATTACCTGATATTTTTTCGACAGTTTCTTTTACTGTATCTATATTATATTTTAATTCTTGATTTGCAATACCTGTTATAACTGAATCATATCTTAATCCTACATAGGCTTCATTTAATTCCAGTGTATAATGTAAAACATTTTTTCCTTTTTTAATTACATTTGCACCTAAATTAACAAGTAGAAAAGACTTACCAATACCAGCTGGTGCAACAACAACACCTAACTCTCCTTTTCCTAAACCGCCATCCATAAGATTATCAATAACATCCCAACCTGTATTTTGTACATGCCGCGTTGCTTGATTGTATCTATCTTCTACAGACTCTACATATTCATGACCTACATTTCTTTCTGCTCCTGCTGTCATCGCTTTGTCTATTTTAGTTTTTATTGCGTCATATTTACCTGCGCCTAAAAGTTCAACAGAATCCATGATAGCGTTTTTCAATACTTTGTTTTTACAAAAATCAAGAGTTTGCTCCATTACAAAATCTAAATCTGGAGCATCAAGATGTCTAAAGGCATCTTTAACATTTGACACAACACTCTTTTTTAATACATCATCTGTTATTTCAGATATCTTTACTTTTAGTACTTCTGCTGTAGGTTGTGATTTATATTCTCTAAAATAATCTTTTATTGTAGATACCAAAAATTGGTTTGATTCATTTTCAAAATACGAATCTTCAAGAATATCGTTTATCTGCTGCAAAAATTCTTTATTCTTTAACAGACATGTTATAATTTTAATCTGAAAAGAATAACCGAACTCACTTAATCTATCACTCATTTGTTTTACCCGCCATTACATCTAAATGTGAGAAGCATTGTTTTAGCCAAAAATCTGGATTTTTAATTGCAGAATTTAATTTGTCTTCTAACATCATTTTTTGAAATTTATATTTAACCAATCTATTAACTGGTTTTTTAACTGTGTCTATAATAAGTGATTTAACGCTTCCATTTATATCTACATTTGATAGTTGCATTAAATCATAATTTAAGCGAATCATGTCCTCGCTATTTTTTATATTTGTAATTATTTTAGAATCATCATCTAAATTTTTTACATGGTCAATCAATTGGTCAATTGTAATTTTTTTATCCTCAAACAGTATTGGTAATTTTTTTGCCAATGTCTTTACACCTACACCTTTTATACCTGGTATATTATCTGATAAATCACCTTTCATTGTTCTATATAATAAAAAATTATGAGCAGGTATATCAAAATCTTCTTGCACTGTATCTTTGAAATAATATTTCTTTTTTGTAGGTGACCAAACTTGAATTCGATTATCTACCAATTGTAAAAAATCTTTGTCTGTTGACATTATATAGAATTGACTTTTAGGATATACTTGTTGAGAAATATAAGCCATTGCATCATCAGCTTCTATATTTTCTGGTGCAAGAACAGTAACAGGTAATTGGTCAAGATATTGTACAAGTCTACTTATTTGTTGACTCATAGATATACGTTCATCTTCTTGATTATTGAAGGAGCTTAGACGGGTTAACCGCTTTCTAACTTTTCTGTTTGCCTTATACTCCGGGAAGAGTTTTCGCCTTTTACTAGAACCACCTTTTCCATCAAAACAAATAATTACCCTAGTTGGTTTGATGTTTTTAATTGCATAACCAATAGATTGCAGAAAACCCGTCATCCCTCCAATATGTATACCATCGTCATTAGTACTTGGATTGACAGCGAATGCTCTAATAAAAGTATTCAATCCGTCAATCAATAAAATCCTGTCATTAGGATTTTGACTTAAAGTATCTTCCTCTTTAAGACTTTTTAGAATGTCTATATAATTTTGTTTCATATATATAATATAACAAATTTTTCGGACATAATAAAATAAAAAACGTACTAAGTGGGCTTTTTTTTATTTTATTGTTATAACCTTAGCTTTCGCTTTTTCTGATTTTGGAACCGTGATTTGTAATAAACCATTTCTCATTGTTGCGTCCAGCTGTCTTAAATCATAGTCCGGACTTACTTTCCATCCCATATCAAAACTCCTTCTTGCTATACCTCTATGCATAAATACTGGAGCTTCTTCATCTGATGGATTTGATTCTATGTTTGGTTTCTTATAAGCAACCTTCAAAGTGTTGCCTTCGACAGATACCATAATGTCGCTTTTCTCTAGTCCGACACAAGCGATATCAAAGCAGAGTGTATCGTTTTTAGTAAATACATCTACCGGATAATCAGGTTTTGCTTCCATAAAAGAACCAAATCCTACGTTTGTATCGAAAAAGTTTTTGAATAATAAATCGGTCGAGAGGAGTCTCTCACCTAGTAATTGTCTTGTCATAATAAATCTCCTTAAATAATTTTTAATGATTAGCGCCCACTTAGTACGTTAATCATATATAAATATCACGTTAGTAATAAAAAAAAGGCTCTTGGTTGGCTAAATAAATCGTTAATAGTAGTGAGGATTTTTAGCTCTTAACATTCTGTACCACGGGAAGGTGGCCTTTTATCACAGAACAAAGGTGTATATTACAACACCTTAATCACATCAGATTTTTTAACTTCTACAACTTCAAAATCAATTGAGTCATTTGCAAACTCTTCATTAACTTTTACTTCTGCATCAGTAACTGATACTGCACTTACAAGATACGCTTCTTTTTTCCACGTAACTTTTTTACCATTATCTGTTGCAACTTTTACTCTTGCTAAATAATACATATCCATAACCTTTTCTCCTTATAGTGATTCTGCTGTTTCTCTTAATTCTCTTGCTTCAGCGATTTGTTTTACTAATTTTTCACACTCTTCAACAACACCTGGGTGTTCTCCAACACCTACAGAATTTGACATATAATTTGCCAAGTTCGCTTTTGCTTCAGCCTCTTGTGCGTTTGCTTTTGCAATAATTGCTTTAATAATTAAATCGTTCATTTTATTCTCCTTTTTAATAAAAAATAATAATCAGCGGTTGGATTCGAACCAACAGTTTTTCAAGTACCAATTGTGAGGCTAAAAACTTAAAAAAAGCCTTATATGTCCTTGTACTCTTTAAGAACATTGGGTCAGCGCTACTGCCTCATTTTACTTCCCTTAGGAAGGTGTCTTCCGAGAACAACTTTAGGATTTTATATGTCCTGCCGCTGTTCATTCCACCACGCGTTTGATTATTATTATCCTACTGGTACGTCATCTTCTCCAATTTCGATATCATCAATTCCAATATCATCAGTTTTATATGACATAACCATTGTTTCACAAATTTTGTTATATATACTTTCTTTTCTTTCAGGATTTGAAAGCACCTTAGTTTCAAAATCCTTAGATAAAAACTTAATGTCTTCACCTGTAACATCACAACTATAAGTATACCAAGAGCCGCCTTGTTTCAACAAATTATAATCCTTCATTACTTGTAACCAACTTCCTGTATCATCAATTCCTGACTCGAAATAAATGTTAAATTCAGCTGTACGTAATGGTGGACCCATTCTATTTTTTACTACTACTGCTTTTGTTTTAATACCTATTGTTTGTTCTTTACCTGCAATTTTCGCTTTAATTTGACCAGCTGCTTTTAATCTTAATCTACATGATGCGTGAAACTGTATTGCTTTTCCACCACTTGTTGTCCAAGGGTCACCAAACATAACTCCAAGCTTCTGTCTTAATTGATTTGTAAAGATTAAAGCCACTCGCTCTCTACCAATTAGCTGAGTAATTTTTCTCATACCTTTTGACAGTACAATTGCTTTTGATGTTGCCCAACCTTCTTTGTCATAATCCTGAGCCTGTTCAACTTTTGTGGTTGCTGCCGCAACAGAATCCACTGCAATTGATACAAGTCTATCTTTATCACTTTCTTTAATTTTAAGAATAATATTTTCGATTACCTCAAAAATATCTTCTACAGTTTCAAGTTGGATGTAAAGTAATTTAGAAATATCAATACCGATAGCTCTTAAAAACTCTTCATTCATAGCATTTTCTGTATCAATGTATACAGCCAACCCTCCTTTTTTCTGAGTATTGGCAAGTAAGTGAGCAGCTAATAGTGATTTACCAGAAGCCTCCATTCCAGTAATTTCTGTAATTCGACCTACAGGTAAACCACCATTTGGCCTATTAGAAATAGCAAGGTCAAGAATAGATGAACCTGTACTTATCCATTCAGTTAGGTCTGTTGGTGTATCTTCTGCACCATCAAGAAAGTATGCTACTTTCATTCCCTTAAACTGCTTGTTTAATGAGTCAGCTAATACACTGGCTAATTCATCTCTATTTGTTTTCTTTGCCTTTGCCATAAATTTTCTCCTTACTCGTTAAATAAATCATCAAATGCAGATTCGATATTTTCAGTTGATTTTACACCTGTTGCTGCTGCTGTTGCAACTGGCTTTGCTTCTTCTTCAGAAGAGCTTTCAGGGTCTAACCATTCTGCTAATACAGCTTTTAAGTCATCATAAGAATTTTTTCTGAAAATTTCAAAAATATCTTTTTGACCATTGATGATTTTTTCTGCAACATTAGAATCTTCTGTAGCTGCTGTTTGGTTAGGCTTTACTCTAATTGAAGTTTTAGGAAACTGTCCTGCTCCTTCAGCTGGAGTAAATTCTACAGAAACATCTCTACCTGATTTTACATCTGTAATATCACCATAGTCAGGGTCAGCAATGAATCCTAATAATTCTGTATAAACCTGCTTACCAAATCCCCATAGTTTTACACCTTCAGATTCTTTACCTCTAACTAATACAGGTACATAAACTCTCATCTTAGGTGTAAGTTTTTTAGCTAATTGAAAATCATCAGATTTTCCAGTAGCTCTAAGTTTTTGAGCAAATTCCTCTACAGGGTCTGCCTCACCATAAGTGATAGGTGAAAGATAATTTTTCTTTCCTAAGTCATAGTGAAAGTACAATTCCTGAAATGGATTGTCTTTATTAAATTGATAAGGAACAATTCTAATTTGTTGCTTACCTGGTTCAGGCTTCCATAAAGTATCTTGTCTACCTGTTTGTGTTTGTAAGTTATTCAACTTACGTCTGATTGCATCTAAATCTATTGCCATCGTTTTCTCCTTTAATTATTATTTATTATTTTTAATTTCTTGCACATCTTTTCTTAGGTCTTGCGCTTTACCTTTAATTTCTTGCATTGCTTTTCTAATTCTGGTACCAGCTGACATATTTCCATTGTTGAATTTGTCTACATCAGTCTGTATATTTTCCAAAATTGATTGCAATTCCTGAATTGATACTGCCATCGTTTTCTCCTGTTTTTTAATTATTACTATAATATAACAAAACTTTCTTAATCTAAAAAACTTTTGCTAATTTTTTTTCATATTTTTTTCTATAACCTTCAATTGCCAATTCCTTGTGCTTGGCCTCGACAACAACATCGATATCCAAACCATAGTCGTTGATTTCGTCTACAATTAAATCCGAGTGTGCCTGTACTTTAATTTTTTGGCATTCCTTATACATTTTTTCCATAGTAGGAAAATTGCTAATTTCGTTTAATGTTATGTTGCTGTTTTTAAGGAATGTTTCTACAATCAATGATTGCTCGCGCCTACGTGATTCGGAATAATGAGTGCAAGGTTTTACATTCCATGTTGAAGCAGCAAGCTTTAGTGCTTCTTCCTCAGTAAGACCGCCGGTACAAAATTTGTGGTGGTGGTAGTCGAATACAATAGGTATACCTGTGTTTTGGTATACACCGTTATATAAATCCAATACAGAGTACATTGATGCCTTGTCGTCGTTTTCCACTGTTAGCCTAGACTTTGCTGATTCTGATAATTTATCGAAATTTTTGCAGAACCTGATAAGAGCAGTTTCCTTGTTTCCATACGCACCGCCAACATGAATATTGATTTTTGCCATACGTGTGCGTGGTAAACCCATAAGGTCCATGATTTGTGCAGATTTGTCAAGTTCGTTCCAAGCACCTTCCACTGTTTTTTGTGTAGGTGAAGCCAGTACAGTAAACTGACCTGGGTGGAATGACAAGCGGTGGCCATAGCCTTGAGCAAGGTCACCTGCCTGTTTGAGGAGTTTACAGATTGTATGATAACCTGGTAAATCTTTGAATTCGTATTCCGACATCCAAGGGTATATGTCCGATGACATACGGAAAACCTTGATGTTGTTGTCCTCATTCCACTGTATGATTTTTATTAAGTCTTTGGTATTTTCGATACACAATTCTGATACATAGCCTAGACCTTTAGTATCGAATGTACGTCTAATCATTGAGCGACCTGTATAAATACCTTGTTTACGTAATTGCATGTTAATACATGCGTATCCTAATTGTTTTGCCATATTCTATAATATAATAAATTTATTTGACATAGAGAAATTATTTCCAAAAAATTTGTATACATACCAAAGTTGTTGCTAATACAAGTGATATTGCAGTTTTTGTAGTTATGCCTTCACCCATAAAAAACCAAGTTAATAATACAAATGATATCATACCTGTACCAAATCCTATAAATCTTCCTGGCCACAACAATCCATCAAAGTGACCTACAACATGTTTTGTCGCATATATAAACATATACGAAATTATCGTCCCAAATGATATAGATAAAATTAGTGGATTTCTGTCAAACCATTTCCAAAGAAATTGTCCATTGGTCTGTAGCCATATTAGTGTCTGGCCTGCGAAAAATAATACTATCGCTAGTGTCAATTGTTTCATTCGTTATTGCGCTTTTGTTATTAAGTAATTTTTATTTATATATAAATATACGCAAAATTTCCGAGATATAAAAATTTTTCAGCAATTATTTTTTAATTTTTATATGTACGACTTCTTTTATAGATGTGTCGATTCTTCGTAAACCTTCGTCATTTGTAACCAATATACTATTTCTATAGTTTTCCCAATCTAATTGGTACGATGTATCTAATACACCATTATTAACTATTTTAATACATTCATTAAGTGCATTTATAGTATACAAAGTATTTGTCTGCTTTTTTCTATGTAGTGATATTGTATCTGGAAGTATTTCTGTTTTTATTGAAGCGTCAATATTATATGTACACATCAATTCATTACTGTTTTCTTCATTATTCAATACAAATATTTTATTGTATAATATATCATAAGCCTGTATGATTCTATCTACTGTCTTAGTTAATAACTTTGTCTTTGTAAATGTACATAATAATTGAGTTTTCATTATTTAATCCCGAAATACGCTTTCCATTTTGGTGTTACATTCCACTCGCCTTTTTCGTTCTTAAAATAACAAGCTCCATTACCATCAGAGCCATATCCTCTTGTAGCATAGCCTGCTTTTTTTATAGCTTGTGATATTGGTTGTAGATTTTTAATTAAAGTTGTAATATCCTTTGGTACACCTCCTTTGAAAAAACAGTTTGATGCAGCTGGTGAAGATTTTCCAAATTTCTTTTCACCAGAACCTGCTTCATATTTTGCCTCAGCTGAAAGTTCAGGACCATTATATGCTCTGTCTTTAACAAACCAATACATAAATGGACTTCTTACTCCAACCTCTCCTGATTGAACTTTCTTAAGCATATCTAAAATTATCTTTTTTGCACCAGACTTACCTGCTAAAGCTTCAAATCTTTGTGGTAACATCCAGCTATCAATAAATACTGCATTATCTTGTTTTAGACTTATTTTTAATTCTTTTCCAAACTTAGGTACAGCCTGTCTTAATCTTACGTATACATCTGTTTTAGGCATACCTCTACCTTTCCACTCAGGGTCACCTAATTCTTCAATATGATATTCTTTTCCATTGTGCTGAAATTCCCAATTTCCACCTGAGCCGTTAACAAATAACATTACAATTTGTTTTTCATGTATGATACCTGGCTTAAAATCTCTAAATACGCCACCTCTTACTTTCTGTGTTAAATCAGCTTTTATAAAATCAACTTGTTTTCCTGTAGGTTTAAGTATAGCACTTGTTGCAATCAGATATGGCTTTTTCTTATATCTAATTTTACAATAATAAGACCTACCAATTTTAATCAATTCTTTTTCTTTTTTAGTGACCATATCAAATGTTTCACCTTTTTTGATTTCAATTGATTTTGCTTGAGTATTGACATCTAGTAACACAGCATTTTTATCTGCCTTAAATGGCTGGTCATTTTTAGGATTCATTTCTACATATTTGTAAAATGCACCTGTTGGTTGTTTATAGTTTGTTGTACGACCAGCAAGATTAGCTTCTGTTATATTTTCTAAGCTATCAATGTATGAAGATATAAAGTTTTCGCTATATTTATAGTGTCTTAAGACATCTTCTAATAATTCAAGATGACTTCGTTTTTTAGGGTCAGGCATACCATCATTTACCCTATATGCCCATTCTCTAACTAAATGATTAAAATTCATAATACTCCCTTTATATCTATATAAATATCAAATTAAAGGTCCAAAGACCTCATAGTATGATAATCTCTACCAACTTTAAGATTAGAAGGGAATGACATTAAATCTTTAATTTTATTTAATAACTCTTTTTCTTCTGGAGCTATATCAAATATAAAAGCATCGTATACATATAGTATCATTTTACTAGAATAGTTTTCTAATAACTCAAAAATATTTTTAATTGCTTTACAGTTCATCTCTGTTTCATAAGCTTGTATTAAATAATTAAATAATTTCTGAGGATTCATATTATTTAGATTCCTTTTATATAACCTTCTATTTAATATTGGTGTTTTTATATAACCTTTTCTATTATAAATATCCCATAGCTCAGAAATGTATGATGAAATTTTATTAAAATATTCTATTCTCAAAAACTCTTTTGGTATACCGCCATAAAGTATTTGAAAGCTTATTTTTTTAGATTCATTATATTGTTCTTTTGTAAGAGTTTCAGAATCAAAATATAGCTTACCTAAGTATTTATGAAAACTACCTTCTGGCTGTTCCATACCTATCAATGAAGCTATTAGTCTTAAATGATATGCGTCATAGTCAAATTCTGCCAAATAACCACCTGAAAATCTACTTATATATTTTTTACGTGTGCCGTCTTCCTTATTTAGTGCTGCATAATTTATACCATTATTTGAATTGGCAGGTCTTCCTGTAGTTGTATATACATTATATTTAGTATATTCCATACCATCATTTGTATACAAACCATTTTCTTCAATTTTTCTAAAGGTGGCCACTATATTTTCATTGTAGTCTAAAATATCCTTATCAGGCACTCCCTCTAAAGCATGCGAGAGAGAGCGTAGATACTCTATTTCTTCTTCTTGTTTGCATTGAGGTATAATATCATAGATGTTATATCTATCGCCATACAACCTTTTATAGAACTTGTTTATAGGAAGTTCAATTGTACTTTCTTCTATTTGTTTATTGTGATATAAATAGTGCTTTGTTTTAAGAAGCTCTTTGGTTTCATTTAACATGTATATAATATAACAAAAAATTGTGATATAATAAAATTTATGGTACTAAATCTTTAGGCACATATCTTGTTTTTCGAGTCCAATATAATCTATGGTGATATACGTCTGTATGATATGCTCCAACCATAGGGCCTTTTTCAGGGTGTATATGATAATCACCTACATACTCTGCTCCATCGTCATATTCTAACTCTCCGCCTTTTGTATTTAAGTTTTCAATTGCTTGCATATAAGCTGTTGGTGATATTCTCGTATCTAAGTCTTTTATTATTTTACGACCTTCTGCAATTGCTGCAAGATTTTTATCTATATCATAAACACTCAATCCTAATTCTAGCTCTACCTTTTTTATTGCTTTGTGATATGGAGTAGAATTTTTCTTAAAATATTTATAGTCCCATTTATTAACCTCGCATATATCTCCGCAATATTCTACAAAGTATTTTTTATATTTACCTTCTTTTATTTCTTTTCGTGTAGGGTCTGTGGGATTGTCTACTGGAAAATTAAATTTGTCGGCGTACTTAGGTTTTAGTAAATCATACTCGGCATCTCCACCCGCATCAGCAGGCTGTAAAGCATTCCATTTTGCAACTTCTTTTGTCATTTTTGAGCCGGCAAATATCTTATTGAAATATAACATTATCGGGCCATTATATATCTGCCCTTTCATATCACCTTTGACAAATACTAATGAATTATCGTTTGTCCAATCATATGTTATATGTTTTTCCTTAAATACTAACATTTAATTCTCCTATGCAACATAAGGTGTTACTGTTAATTTAGGTACAGATGCGTCTGCTATTGCTTTTTTACCGTGTCCTAACTTCTTCTCCATTTTTGTATCCACTCCACATCTCATATGCATGTGTTTACCAGACGCTTTAGCAGTTGGCTTTCTATATTCATCTATCCAGTGATATTTACTTGGAGCTCCTTTATGAAAACCTCCTAATGCTTTTACAACAATATCAAGATTTGCATTACTATATGGCGTTACAATAAAATCTAAACCATCACCTGAAGTATGTGAACTTTTATAATTTAGAGTGTGGTGAAAAGCATCGTTTGCTCCTGTTACTTTTATTTTAAGGTTAGGATAGTTTTTTGAAATATATGTAAAGAATGAACAAGCATAGTCTCTTAAGCATTCTGTAATATCTCCACCGTTATCTATCTCCACTCCTTTTTCATAAATGTTAGGTCCTAAATCATCCATACATTTTCTCAATTCATTTGCAACAGGCTGTCTAATTGCAGGGTTTTTAGTTGTTTTTGTTTTACCACCTGTAGCTGATGAACTTTGAGTATTTCCACCTCCACCAGAAGAGCCACCACCTGTATATCTTGGTGAAGCTCCTTCTTGAGGTAGAACCATTCGTGTTTGAATTTTAGTTGTCCAATCAGTTCTATTTATCTCGTGGCCAATATCAGTTATCATAAATCTATGCCCTTTAGGTAGTAAAGAATTATCGACAATCTGCTTTACTGCAAATGACTCTCCCCAATAAAGCATCCCTATTCCGTCAAATGTAGCATCAAAACCTATAGGTATTACAACATCTTTATTTGATACTGCAGTTGACTGTTCGTTTTTACCTGAATAATATGTCTTCATTGCAGCTGTTGCTGTATCTATAGATTCATCTGTAATATCATCAGCTAACTCTTCCATAGCTTTACCTAAATCTTCTTCTATTGTTGAATCTGATTTTTCACCTTCTGAATTTGAGCAGTCTGTATTTTTATCCCGCTTTGATTCTTCTGCACAATCAGGATTGCAACTTAATCCTTTATACATTCTATCTGTAACTTTCTGACCATATATTGACCATACCTTTGTTGGCTCGCTTGTGTTTTGCGAAGTGTCAGAACCTGCATTAGAACCCATCATTATAGAGTGTTTTATAGAATCATCAATATCAGATGTCATACCCCACTCTCTTGCAACTGACCTGCCGTGCATTCCATCGTCAAAGCCAGCGGCATAGTCTCCTGATACTGTACCTAAATCTAAAACAGGTATTTGTTTTTGAGAGTTAACAGCTTTCATATCTACAACCATTAACCTTGATGGGTCTAACGGGTCCTCAACAAGTTTTAAGTCCCAGAATCCACCACATGCATCATTGACTCCTTCTGCAACTTTCATTACAAAATCGTTGATTGTTTCTGATTGAAGATATACTTCCCATATATATCCTGTATTTAACAATATTTGTTTTATATCACCATTCCATTTTGGTAGCGAATCGAATCCTGATGTAGCTTTGATACCTGCATCTTCTGCATCTTCCAGTTCACCTAAAGATACTGCTACATCCCAATGTGACATCCCAGGTAACATACACACCCAAGGATTTGTTGACGCAAATAAATCACCATCAGGATATCCTAGTGTGACACCTGTACTGTCTAATCTCCATACATTTTTACTAAACCTGTCATCTGCTTGAAGACCTGAGGCTTCTAGTGCACCTGCCTCATAATCTTTACCTACAGTAGAAAGTCCATCTGTAACACATATTGTTTCGAACCAGTCCCATGTTACAAAAAAGTTTAATGTTGGAAAGCCTAAAAATGCCATAAGCTTTGCTATTTGTTCGTCTACCCAATTTTTAACTTTATTGTATTGTTCTTTTACCCAATCGACTGCTTTGAATAGCCAGCTTAAATCTATACATCTTTTAGAAAGTGCAATTGTTCCAGACCATACTCCAACATCTATATAGAATGATACAGTAAGACAAAGGTTATTTCCTTCTTTTTTTAATGATATTCCCATATTATGCCTCCGGCTCTTCTTGATATTCTTGGTCAAACTTAATTGAGAATCCCATCACCGCTCCATTTGGAGCTGTCCATTGAGAACCTTCACCTCCTTCGACACTCATCTCAGATTCTGCTTGGTCCTTGAGTGCTTGTTTTACCCAACCTCCTGCAGCCTTTGCTCCACCGTCTTCTCCTTGAGCTGGACAACCACATGCTTTACATGTAGGTATATTAACAGGTCCTGTCATATATGTTTTTGCAGGTGATTCTAATGTAATACTACAATCGAATCCTGAAGAATCAGCTCCTCCTCCTGTCGCTTTTGACCAACCAAAGTCTGATATCAAACCTCCCATACCATCGCAATTACCATCATTTCTTTCAACCCATTTTTTAATTTTTTTTGTAATACCTCTAAGAGAGCTTTCGTTGTCTACACCTGCGGAAGGATTTATAGGAGAGCCATCGCTTTTCATATTCCAACCCCAAGTTATAACAGCAGACATCCCTGGAATAAAAAATGCAGTTTGTACCTGCTTTAACTGGTCATATGAATATACCTTAAATTTTACGTCTGCTTTTCTCATAGAGCCTGCTGTACCAGTAGTTTTAATACTTATACTTTCGATTGTTGGTGCTGCAGTTATTCGACCTGTAGAATCTTCTTTATACATACCAGCTTGATTCCATGTTGAAGACTCACCTGATATTGTCATTCCTTTTGAAGAGTTTGAGTGTAGCCGCATCCAAGCTCGCTTTTCTTGCATCCACGGATGAGCTCCTGAGTTTTTTGACCTCTGGCCAAATATCTCCCTTACTTTTTTTGATAGTATTGAGCCGTTAAATAGATTTATCGCCATAACTATAACCTTTCATTTTGTATTTCATATAACTTATTTACAATTTCAAATACATGTTGAGGATGCGGTATTCTAATTTTCATACCGGTATCAACATACATTGTACCTTTACCTATATGGTTAGCTTCTGCTAATACCCACCACAAAGTTGTATCTCTATAATACTGATAAGCTAAATTATCTAACCTATCACCTTGACGTGATTCAATATAAATATCATTTACACTTTTTTCTATCTTTGGATATAGAATTGTATTAAAAACTCTTTTAGGTTTATCATTAAAGTTTTTTGTAATTCTATTTTTATTTTCTTCGTATCGCTTCATATTCTACTCTTGAACTCCTAAAATTTCTTTTTGAAAAAAGTTAGATTCATTTGTCCATAAATTTCCATCAGCATTAACTAAGAATTCACCTCCTAAATTTATATCCCACATCATAGGTAATTCTTTTGTAGTTGTTTCTGCATGACCTGTTCCATCATCCCAGCCTGCTTCTTTACCATGACCTATATCCCAACCTGCATCGTTATTTATTTGATAGTCAAAACTCTTTATAATAATTGGCATGTCTTTCCATATTGAGCCTACATTTAATTTTGTTATATGTCCACCAGCATATCCTGATATAATTTTAGGTGACGATAATTGCATTAACTGATTTAATTTTTTATAGTTATTTAATAACTCATTAGATGTAAACGCAGCCATTGTAAGCTTAAGAGTCCAAGCTCTACCTATTTTATCAAATATATGTGACTCGGCAGGATTACCTGAATATGCAACTGTACTATATTGAGGATTTAATTTGTCTGTTATTTCTAAATTATATGCACGTAAATAACATTTATTTGAATCATCTTCGTTAGATATTGTAACCTTTACATAATCTACAGCTTCTTCACCTTCAAACTCATCATATATGTCTTCACCACTACCATCACCATATCCTGGTGAATACGCTCCCCAATCTACCAAACCTAGTCTTTTAACTATATTTTCTCTACCCTCTCCATCATAAGCATTTTCTTCATCGTACTCACCATCTATTTGTCTAAAATCTCTAAATTTCTTTTTTGTATCTCTATATAATCCTAGAGTTGTATAGTCCATAACATTGAACATGCCATTTGTTTCACCTTTAGGGTCAACAAACATATGAGCATTTCCAGGGAAGTTAACTTCGCTTTCTACTTTATCTGACCAGTAAGTATCTGCATCTTCTCTTGCGTATGCAACTCTACTTGTGTCATTATCATTTGTAAAAGGCTTTAAGTCTACCTCACTTCCTTTTGAAGCTTCAGAGACATCACCGTGAGCTAACCCTTTTACATAAGGAGTTTCAGGTTCGTATTTAGCAGTTTCAGCCTCTGCATCGAAAAACACATCCATTCCAGATTTATGCTTGAAAAATCTTGTTTGTCCTATTCCAAATAAAGATTTAGGACCCATAAGACCTGAAAGTAAATCTATTTTTGAACCAGGTGTTTTGCCTACACCTATTATTCCAACACTCATCTCATCTAATAGTTTTACTAACCTGTTTTTAGAATCTTCAAGTGTTTCTCCTTCTCTATCTAAATCTGTAACAAGAGTTTCGTATTTACTACCTTCTGCGTTAAACGGGCCTAGATAATGTCTGTCAATGTGTATACCTAAAGCGTTAGCTGGAACTTGTAGTGCGAATGATAAAGGATTAAAAATTCTACCTCTATGTAAACCTTTTTTCCATTCACTTCTAGGATTTGTTAATTGAAGACCTACTTGCTTTGCCATAAATAACAAGCCGTTAGGACTTATTAAGTATTTACCAACTCTCAATGCATCAATCATTGGAGCTGTTAACATTCCTATAGAACCATTAACCGGGTCAAGTGAAGGTAAAAATCCTGGTGAATCTGGATTTTCATTACCAGGTCCTTTTTGTATACCTCTTTGTATAAAAGGCTGTCTTGCTAACTCACCTAATGGTGACCTAGGGTTATTTCTTGCAGCTTCATCTCTTAAACTTACAAATTTATTTTTACCAACCATTTCATAAAGACCTTTTGTCAGTGCGTCATCTGTTAATATATTACCTCTTCTAATTAACGCAGCTGCTGGTACTGAATTTCCATCGTAATTTATTTCCTTTGCTGAAAGAGCTAGAGTTGCATCTTTGATTCTAGCAAATTTATCCATATATTTACGAGCTTGAACTCCTTGAGATGTAGGACCACCTAATCTAGTATGAGTCCATATTGAAGAACCTCCTGCAGGTACTTGGTCATCTTTAGTACCAAATTTGAACATCATATTTCCTGGTGCACCTGATATTGTTAAATAATTACTTTGATTGTTATTTAGATGATTTATTAAGCCGTCTTTTTCTGGGGAACCAAATAGTTCTTTTCTATCTTTATATTGTTTATTTACAATCAACTCTAATAATGCGCCGTTTGCACTTGGTGAAAGCTTGTCCAATTTATGAGTTTGAGTATACTGTGTTTTTATAGGCTCTTGTGTAGGATAATCAGGAGCTCCTGGTCTAGATACCGGGTCAACTGTAGAATAATCAGGAGGACCTGGTCTACTTATTGGTTCTTGTGTAGGATAATCAGGTGCTGCAGCTCTTGGTTTTATAGGCTCTTGTGTTGAATGAGCAGGTCCTGGTACTTTAGGTATAGGTTCAACTGTTGAATGTTCAGGTCCTGGTACCTTAGGATTAACAGCATCCTTAGTTGTATGCTCTGGACCTGGCACAGGCTGAGCAGGCTCTTGTGTTGTAAATGGAGGTGTAAATTTATAAGGTTTATTTACTTTATCTTCCATTGAGTGAGCCAAACCTTCTAAGCTAAATGCTTTATTTCTACCTTCGTGGTCATCACCTGGTATTGAAAAAGCTTTATTTCCTGTAGTATGGTCTTTTCCTTCTATATTAGGAAGAGGCATTTTACCTAACGCATCTGGACCTTTAATTCCAAAAGCTTTATCTCCTGTTGTATGAGGTACACCTGGTTCTGCAGCTACACCATCCTTTGCAGGGTGGTTAACTTCATAATTCCAATCAGGTATTATTGGTGTTGGAAAATTTACGTTTGGTTTTATATCTTGCTGAAGTGGCTTTATTGCAAACTGACCTAAAGGATTTACGCTTGTACCTACAGGCTGCTTGCCTTTACTCATCTTCTCTAAATATTCTTCTAAATTATTAAATTTGAATGCCATATTAACTTCCCTGAGGTCCTATTGCCATTTGAACTACTTTACCTACTTCTCTTCCATCCATAACAACTTTACCACCACTTCTAATAAGTGATATTAGTTCATCTAATTTTTCTATTACTGCATTTTCACCTTCATCTCCACCTCCAGCACCTCCTGCACCTTCAGCTCCTTCCATATTTCCAATTATGCCTAACTGAGCAAGTTTTTCGACAACAGGCAACAACGGTGCTATTAAAGCAAGCGCACCGGCAAATACAATAAGTCCTGCAGACATTGCAAAGAATCCTGGAGCACCAAACAACATAGATACACCAGCGGCTCCCATCGCTCCCATACCTGCAGCCATCATTAACATCTGTTGGCCCTGAAGTAAATCAGTAGGTATTTGTTTCATTGCTAAGCCAAAGGCCATTAGTCCTGCAGAAGCCATTAACATTGCAACAGAGCCTGCAATTACAAGTGGGTACATAAGACCAACTCCAGCTACACTCAGTGCTAACATTCCAATGGTTTTTCCTACATCAAGTGCCGCTTTCCAATCAAGACCTGCAAAGCTTTTCATTGCGTATACGATAGCTATCATTGCTGGGCCCATCATTAGCAGTGCAAGAGCACCTACAAATATACCAGGAAAGCCTCCTAATATTGAGAATACTAAGCCTAGTGCAGAAAGTACTCCAGTAAAGTTCCACATATCAGCAAAAGGTAAACCGTTAACCATTTGGAATGAATATGCCATAGGTATCATTGCAGCAGCCATCATCATCATACCTAATGCTCCAACAGGTAATAATGCCAAATAGCCAATTCCAGAAAATACCAAACCTAATACTGTAAGTACTGCAGTAAAATTCCACATATCTGCATAAGAAAGTCCTTCTATCATTTGCATTGAATATGCCATAGGTATCATTGATGACGCCATTAAAATCATTGCAAACGCACCTGTTATTGTAGCTGCACCTAAAGCTCCAATACCTGCAAATACCAAACCTAATACTGTAGCTATTCCTGTAAAGTTCCACATAGCATCTTGATTTATACCTGCAATCATTTGCATAGATAGTGCCATAGGTAATAAAGCTGCAGCCATTATTGCCATTGTTGCAGCGCCTTTCATAGTACTAGTACTTCCTTTACCCATAGCACCTATTGTTTGTGATAGTACAAGTATTGAACCTATCCCTGCTAATATACCTTGAACTGGTACGTCTGCTAACATCTTGAATGGAGGTACGAATGCTACTAGCGCAACTGCCATACCTAGCATAGCAACTATTCCTTTAGCTATCGAAGACCAATTTACTTTCTTAAATGAGTTAAAAAACCTTGTTATTACATTACCCTGTTTTTTTGGTGTTTTTGCCATTTTATCTGTAAGTTTGTTTCCTGAGTCTACAGGTTTTTGAATCTTACTTATCAATCCTTTATTAGCCTTAAATCTCATATCTGGAGTACCATCAGCTTTTAGAGGACCTGCGGCTGCCTGAGCAACTTTACTACCTCCACCAAAAGTCTTCATCCAAATTGCGTGAGCTTTCTCTTTAATCCAAGTTGCAATCTTCATATTTTTTATTGAGCCTAATACTGATAGTGTAGACGCTAAAGTTGTCATATTGTCTTTTGCAAATTTAGCTCCATCTTTTACATTACCTAAAATCTTTGCCCAGCCTGTAGCCTGTTTCTCTCCTGTTTCTGTAAGACCTGCCTGTAAATTTAACTGCTTTTGTAGTTCACCAACCGACACACCCATTAAATCTGCCGCTTGTTTCTTTTGGTAATAATCCATTTGATTAAATGCGTTAATACCACCAAGCTGATTAAGCATTTCTTTATATCCTTCTTCTAATTTACCTTCATATATTAGTTGTTGAGCTCTATCAATGTTTATATTTCTTCCTAATAATACAGATAGCTGCATTGCATTATTTCTAGCATTGTCGATATCCATAAGCTTGTCTGCTGTTTTAGCCATCTGGTCTAATGACGTACCCATCTTAGCAGCTTCAACCGCAGCTTTACCTAATGCTTCTACATTGTCATATCCATACTGAGCAATTAAGTCAGCACTATTTGCTACATCGGACATAACTGCTCCAATAGGAACATTGGCTCCTCTTGCAAGATTTTCGACTGTTTTCAGTGAAGCCTTAGCGGTTTCTGCAGTACCTCCTTCAATCATAGCTGTAAGAGCAAATAACTTACCTGCTTCTTTTGGAGCAATCTGTAATTCTTTTGCCATTTTTGCAGCATGTGTGGCCATGCCTGCCATTTGAGGAGTCATAGGCCCCATAGACTCTGCAATTCCTGAATAAGCTTCTGCTATTTTTTTAGCACTTATTCCCATTGCGAAAGCTTGAATTGACGCAGGTCCTAATGCAGCTCCCATCTCCAACGCTTGGTCTCGTGATACTCCCATATCCGCACCAACCTCTGTCATAGTATTTGCAAATTTTGAAGCATTATTTAGCATTACACCACCAAACACTGTCATTGCTATTTTAGGGTCTGTAGCTAATGCAGTTACATCATCAAACTTATCTTTAATATAATCTATATGCTCTTGTGATTTCTTTTGGAACTCCTCTTTCTTTTTTAACTGAGTAAGTTCTTCTTGTTTAGCTTTGAATGCAGGGTCCTCAAGCTTCTTTTTATCTCTAAGTATACCGAGGATTTCTTCCTCCATACTAACAATGCCGTCCTTTAATTCTGCATCTAATAAACCTTGTTGATATGATGCATCATTTATAAGCTTTCTTTTATTTGCAGCATCGTATTGTGCCTGAGCACTAGCAAGATTTGCGTCATCTAACGCTTGTGCTTGTACCTTTCCTTGTAATATCCTATTACCAAGTTGAGATAAATCACGAGCATTCTGTACTCGTTTAGTTTCAATATCTAAACCTGACTGAATAAATTGAGTTAATGATTTTTGCTCTTGAAGCTCTTTGTTTTTAAGTTGCAGCTTTTGCTGCATCATATTTTTGACATCATTCTGAAGACCTAAAATCTTTTCTAATGCAGAAGACTCTTCACTTAATAAAGAGTTTATTTCTTCTTGTTCTTTCTTTCTATCTGATGCCATAGCTTATATTTTAATCTTCCCAACCAAATTTATCGTAATTTATATTAAGCTTATCTATCATATCAACAGATTTTTTATAATGGTCTGCAGCTTTTTTACCATCAGGACCAGACTTTGCAAGTTTATCCATTGCAGCGTCAAATTTTCTGTCTCGTGATTTTTTTAATACACTTTGTATATGATTGAATACCGAATCCAAAACACCTTCTTTTGTGATATCTGGATTGTCAGACATTTCGGTAGCGATTTTCTTTTTTATGTATTCACGTAAACTTTCGTCACTCATGTCGTGTCTCCTTGTATATTATTAGTTTAATATAAATATCAAGATTTTGGAGATTTCGCGAATGATGGGATGTTTATTCCTTTAGGTGATGAGCCCTTTCCTTTTCTAGCTTTTTCAGCAGCCTCATTTTCTTTCTTGTGCTGTTCGTTTAATTTCTTAAAGTAAAACACTCGAAGGTAAACAGGCATCGTATATACATCATCGTGAGTAAACCCACCATTAGAAAAATACAGAAGCTGAAATATCTGTTCGTGTAGAATGGGCCTGTATTCAGACCCTAGGCCAAAAAAACTCTACGGTTAATGGGATTGTGATTGCTTCTTCATGTCCACATTCTGAACATTCAAACCAAACCTTCATATCAACATCAGGTGTAATTCTGTCTAACTCTTTTCTAAAAGCTAATGAATCTCTAGATATGAATTCATTGTCAACAAAACTATCTATAGTTTTTCTATCTTCTTCACCGTCAACAGCAATAATCATTGCTTTTAATCTACTTGTTAATTCATATGATTGCTGATTAGATAATGAACGCTTTTTCATTCTTTTAGCAGTTTCTGCAACTTTAGACTCATCTGAATGAGATAGAATTTTGAATGTAAGTGTTTTCTTTGAAAGAGGTAAAACAAACTCGAATCTATTTTCATTCTTAAATTCATAGTCAACTACCTTATTTTCCAATTCTGCTAAATTTATATTTTCCTTAGATTTAGCACCACATGCAGGACACGTTAATTCTACTGGATATTCTGCACCATAACCTAATATTCTTGCAGCTACCATAACAGCATTTTTGTCTCCTAGAATTAAATCGTCGTAATTAACTCTTTTACCTTCACCGTTACCTACAATAAGAGAACGTAATAACATATCAATAACAACACCTTTTTGTATAAGATTTTGAGAAGTAAGAATATCTTCTTCCTTTGCTGTCATATATTTCATTTCAATTTTACCTGAAGATAATGGATGCTCTTTTGGATATAGCAATCCTTTACTTGGTAAATCAATAATTTCTGTAGGGAATTTAGATTCTTTTAATTCTTTTACTTGTGTGTCTTTTACTAACTGCTTTTTTAATTCTTCAGTAGTTAGTTCTTTTCCTGGATATGAATCCGTCACTTTTGTCATAATGATACTCCTTTATTGTTTTTAATATAACTAGTATATATAAATATATATAAACAAAAAAATAGCCCAAAAAACTTGGGCTATAATTTCGTTATTAAATTTTAATTAGTATTGTAAAATAGCGTAATCAAATCTTAATGTCATTGTTATGATTGCTGCTTCATTGTCGTTTTCCCATGTGATTTCTCCAAAATCAGCATCTACAATAAATGCACCTTTCAATGTCCATTCTTCTACTTTATCACCAACAGGTCCTAAAATATTGATTGTACAGTCTTTTTTGTAAAAGTCTGCATAACCATTTCTA
>CERN01010028.1_pt1 | contig 55137 bp, 55 predicted proteins | sample 530761 | NCBI WGS metagenome assembly CERN01 (sample SAMEA2620947, study PRJEB7988) | marine metagenome | isolation source: saline water (ENVO:00002010), including | reverse complement strand
CCATCTACCACCCCGGCCATTACCGCGTTTCCCTGGCCCGCCGCATTAACTGGCTGCCGGAAGATACTGTTCCGACCATGAAAGACACCGACCGGGGTCCACGCTCCGACCGTTTTGAGATTGATGAAAATCCGCAGGCACCGGTGCTGGTCGATGGGCTGTGGGAAAACTATGAGCGCCGTACTGGCCCTCAGGAAACCGAAGTCCGCATTCCCAATATTGATTGTGAGGGCTGCTTTCTGCAGGTCGTTCAGTTCATGTCTGATCATCCCGGATTTGGTGAAGGTGGATTTACCTACCACCACTGCGCCATGCTGAACATCACGGCTGATCCTGAATTACCGATGGATCGCGGCTGGTAGGGGATACTGCTGACTGTTTCGACAGATTATCAACAGTGGATTCCAGAATAGCGCTCTGCCACACTAAGTCCCTGATGTATTACTATTAAACTTTCAGGAGCGGACACATGTGGCAGAAAGCAACAATTTTAATTGCCTCTCTCCTGTTTCCAGCGTCTTTAGCGCTGGCGCAGGATGGCGAAATCCAGACCCAGCAGGTCAGTGATAACTTCCATGTTCTCTATGGCCCGGGTGGCAATATCGGGGTTTATACCGGTGATGACGGCATTATCGTCGTCGACAATAAATTCGCGCCTTTATCCGGGCAGATCAATGCCGCCATTGACCAGATCAGTGGCGATGACATCAAGTTTGTCATCAACACCCACTGGCACGGTGACCATACCGGCGGTAATGAAAATTTTGCCGCTGACGGGGCTGTGATTGTGGCACACGAATACGTCTACCGGCGCATGAGCATGGAAGTCTTCCTGCCTTTATATAACAGCCGTACCATGCCTTCACCGACGGGTGCCTTGCCGACCGTCACCTTTGCTGATGACATCAGCTTTCATTCCGGCAATGAAACCATCACCGCCATTCACGTGCCCAATGCGCATACGGATACCGATTCCATCGTGCATTTTGAGCAGGCCAACATCATTCAGCTGGGTGACCTCTTGTGGACTGCCGGTTATCCGCGGATTGATGTGCAAAATGGCGGCGGCTCCATTGATGGGGTGATCGATGCCATCGAACTGGCGCTGGAACTTGCGGACAACGACACCCAGTTTATTTCCGGTCACGGACCGATCCCGCCGCAGGGCAAGCAGGTGGTACAGAATTACGCCTTGATGCTGCGAACCGTGCGTAACCGGGTGGCTTCGATGATTGAGCAGGGCATGTCGGAAATGCAGATCATCAATGCACGGCCCACGGAAGAATTTGATGCAGTCTGGGAAGGAGAGAACCCCTATATCGATGCCGATATGTTTACCCGTATCGTCTATATAAGCCTGATCTGAGGTCATCCATGCAAAACACAGCATTGAAAATAATAACAATTTTGGCAGTGTTACTGGCCCTTTTGCTCGCCGCTTTTAGTTATGGTCTGGTACAAAGCCAGTATCGGGAGGACGCCAATAAACAGTTACTGCTGGATTTTTTTGACTTTGAAGGCAGTGGCGAGGAACGTATGGAACAGTTTCTGGCAGAAGATTACATTCAGCATAATCCACGCTTTCTGGCCATGGACGAATTTACCGGTGCCAGCGGCAACCGTGCCTGGGTTGAAGCCCGCCTTGAGGCCCGCGCCAGAGGGGGTATTCCGCTGGTGGATCTGGGCGGTATCCGTCTGAGAGATCCGGTGATTGTCATGGCCGAGGATGACCTGGTCACGGCAATTTATAAAGGCGATTTACCTGACCCGGACAATCCTGGTGAAACCTATGAAGCCTTTGCCTTTGAAACCTTTCGCGTGCAGGATGGCAAGTTCACCGAACACTGGGATCAGGTGACCCTTGAGGCGGGCTGGATGGATGTTGACTGATACAATTTTAAAATTAAAAGTCTTATACAAGAACAACAACGGAGACACATCGTGAAACAATATACATTTCTACGGGGACTTGTGACCCTGGGCTTATTTACCCTGATCATGCCGGCAACAGCACAGATGTCTGCACAGGACGTGCTGGAAGATACTGCCGAAGCCATGGGCGGCATGAATCGTATCATGCAGGTCGACTCGTTGCTGATGACCGGTTTCAGCCAGACCCTGAACCAGGACGGCGGCAGTTCTCCCTCACCGCATCCGAACTCGCCGAAAAAGTGGGCTGCGCAAAATGGCGTGGAACGCTACTTCAACCTGGAAAGCGGTGAAGCACTGCAACGTCAGCGTCAGGGCTTCCTGTTTCCTTTTGCTTTGCCTTTCGGTCATGCCTGGGCGCTGACATCCCAGGTTCAGGATGGCGTGGATGCCTTGAATAACCCGCTGATGGCCCTGCGCGTAGCGCTGGAAAGCGAAACCGGTGGTGTCAGTATTGAAGATGACAATATTGTTGTCGAATTCATGCTGGATAACGGCCAGCATGTCTGGCTGGGCATCAACCAGCTAAACAAACTGCCAGCCTGGGTCCGTTGGCTGGGACCGCACAGTAATCTGGGCGAGGTGACATACACAACCTGGTTCACCGGTTACACCCCCTATGACGGCATTCGTCTGCCATCCGGCTTAAGCACGAAAATCGACTGGCGCGACAATGTGGTCACCAGCTTTCATATCGATGGCTACCAGATCAATGAACCACTGCCCGAGTTTGTCAGTGGTGCTGGTGGCGGCTTCGGCGGTGGTGGAAACCCACAAGTGGTCGTAACTGAAGTTGCCGATGGGGTCTGGGATTTACGTGTCGGCAGCAACGGCGGAGCAGTGGTTGAGTTTGCCGATCATCTGGTGATGTTTGAGGCCTATGGTAATGAAGCCAATTCACTGGCACGTATCGATGCGGCCAATGAACTGGTACCGGGCAAGGAGCTCACTCACCTGATCATGTCGCATCACCATTTTGATCACAGCGGCGGTATCCGGGCTGCGGTATCGCGTGGCCTGACCATTATTTCCAAACGCGAAAATGAGGGCATCCTGCGCGAGCTGGTATCACGTCCGGCGCCAAACTTTCCCGATGCACTGGCGCGTAATCCACAGCCGCTGGATTTCATTCCGGTTGATGAACACCTGGTGTTAGAGGATGAGATGCGACGCCTGGATGTCTATGAAGTGGTCAACCACATGCACATGACTGATGCGGTGTTTGCCTACCTGCACGATGAAGACATTCTGATGCAGGGTGACATGTTTGATATCGGCTGGGAATGGCACTGGTGGAGTGACAACTATCTTGGCAGCGTCGAACATCATGGCCTGGATCCGGAAATTGATATACCGGTTCATGGCAGGGTGACTACTTATGCCGAAGTTCTTGATAATATTCAGAGCCAGCTGGATGCTGCCATTGAATTTTGTGAAAACAATGTCGCCAGCGGCATTTACATGGCAGGCTGTCCGGTAAATTACAGCACAGACTAAATACTATAACTATAGTTACTATTTCCTGAGGGGAGAGCAATGATCAGAAAGAGCATATTCGGATTGAGCCTGTTACTGACAGGCTCTGTCTATGCGCAGGTGTCCAATAATCCATTTACCACGCCGATTGAAGCGGAAGACGACATTATTCTGGTTGATTATGTTGAGTTCGCCCAATTGCCGGAAATCCGTGGTGAACAGGCCCGCATGATGCAACTGGTGGATGAGCCGGGTAGCAATCGCATGTTCGTCAATGACATGACCGGGGTGATTTACAGCCTAAGTTATGATGGCGAACGGGTGATTGAATATCTCAATGCCGATGATTACGGGGTTCAGGTTTCCTCTGGCAACCGTGAGCAGGGTATGCAAAGTTTTGCTTTTCATCCGCAGTTTGCCGAAAGCGGAACTCCCGGTTACGGCAAGTTTTACACCTGGACTGACAGCACCAATACCCGGCCGGAACCTGACTATGCCCCCAGTGGCGAAGGGGATGATCATGATTTAGTCCTGCACGAATGGACAGCCAATAACCCGCTGGCAACAACTTACGATGGTGGCACGCCACGCGAAATGCTGCGTATCCAGCAACCATTCCGTAACCATAACGGTGGCCAGATTGGTTTTAATACTCTGGCTGAACCGGGTGATGCCGATTTCGGCCTGTTGTATGTTTCCAATGGTGATGGCGGTTCCGGTGGTGACCCGATGAACATGGCTCAGGATCTGGGTTCAATCTTCGGCAAAATGCTGCGCATCGATCCACTTGGCAATAACGGCCCCAATGGTGAATACGGCATTCCCTCCGACAACCCTTTTGTTGGCAACAACAGTGCTCTGGATGAAATTTATGCCTACGGCATTCGTAATGCCCAGCACTTTGTCTGGGATGCCGATACCGGCATGATGTACCTGTCCGAAATCGGTCAGAACATCGTTGAGGAAATCAGTCCGGTACCGGCTGGTGGCAACCTGGGCTGGAACACCTGGGAAGCCAGCTACCGTTTTGAAAACGGCGTGATCAACATGAGCAATCCACGAGCTGATGCCAGTGTGACCTATCCGACTGTAGAGTGGGACCATACCGATCCGATTCTGCAAAACCGTGGTGCCGCTTCCGGCCTGCTGATTTATCGTGATAACAGAGTCCCGCAGCTGCAAGACACTCTGCTGTTTGCCGACCTGGTCAGTGGCGAAATTCTCTATGTTGACGCCAATGATATGCCGTCTGACTATCAATCGATTCGCCGGGTGCTGTTCAATGACGGTGGCGAGGGCAAAACACTCTTGCAACTGATTCAGGAAAACGAAGGCGCCTCACGTGCTGACACCCGTATCGATGCCGGTCCGGATGGTCGTATTTTTGTCCTGAACAAGGGTGACAGCATTATCCGGGAATTCGTGCGCTAGGGTTTATTTCCCGCGCCAGCCTAAGCTGTACAGGGATGTACGCTTTTGGCCTGTCGCAAAAGAATATTTCCCTTTCCCTTGATCGAGCGAATTACTCCGCCTTACCAGTCAGGCACATCTGGCGACCGGAATATCCTGCCAGCGGGTGGTATAGCGCGGCGACATGTAATCACGCTTCATGGCCCACTTCGGCTGTATGCCGGCATTCAATAATTTAATGCTGTGTTTACCGTAGCGCTGGTTGACCTGATCCATCACTTGCATCAACTCACGTGACTGTTCGCTCTGCCGCTCATTAAAAAAATCATTCTGCTCATACTGCCGGGTACGGACATCCAGCAGGCCGATGCCACACTTTTTGTAACGAATATTGGGCCGGAAAATCTGTGCCAGAGTAGCAGCCGCTGCACTGGCAATCTGCCGCGTGTCATTGGTCAGAAAGGGCAGAGTAATCAGCCGTTGTGGACGCAGGTAACCGACCTTGCGGTCAAAACTTTCCAGATAAACCCAGAGCGTAGCCGTGACTCCCTGTTGTCGTCGCAGTTTTTCACAGGCACGATCGGCATACTGACTGATGGCCTGCTGCAGTTCATGTAACTCAGTAACTTTATAGGAAAAACTGCGGGTACAGATAATCGATTTGCTTGGGGCCGGTTCCAGTGCCAGGTCCATGCAGGCTTCACCACGTAACTCCCGCAGGGTACGTTCCATGTTGACGCTGAAACGCCGGCGCAGATATTTCGGATTGGTTTCCACCAGTTGCAGGGCCGTATGAATGCCCAGACGCTGTAAATGTTCACTCAGACGCCTGCCGATTCCCCAGATATCCTCCGGCTTGACCCGCGCCAGTAGCCAGCGCCATTTATGCGGCGTATCCAGCACGCAAACCCCTTCAAGCTGCGGCATTTTTTTCGCTGCCCGGTTGGCCAGTTTTGCCAGGGTCTTGGTCGGTGCGATACCCACACAGACCGGCATGCGCACCTGCTGCCATAGCATGTCACGAATTGCCGCCCCATGCTGCGCGTAATCATCGACATGAATGCGCAGGAAAGCTTCATCGATGGAATACACTTCCATCTGTGTACAACAGGACTCCAGCAGTTTCATTACCCGTGCGGAAATATCACCGTACAGTTCATAGTTGCTGGAAAAAACATGTACCCGATGTTTTTTGAGTAAATGTTTTACCTGGAAGAAGGGGCGCAGGTCCGGGATGTTCAGCACCTTGGCTTCAGCATTGCGGGAAATCACACAGCCGTCATTATTCGACAGCACCACCAGCGGCTTGCCACGCACTGCCGGATTAAAAATTGCCTCGCAACTGGCGTAAAAGGTGTTGCAGTCTACCAGGGCATACATAGCGAATTCACTGCATGCAGTACCACGCCCTCAATATTGAGTTCACTCATTTCGGCAATCGGAATAGGGGAATAGGCCGGATTGGCTGCCAGCAGCTGCTTGTTTCTGATGTCGAGAATCTTGCAGGTCAGCTCACCATCGATGGCGGCAATCACGATGCTGCCCTGCCGCGGACTGGCAGCCCGGTCCACGATCAGCAGGGCGCCATCCTGAATGCCACAGCCAGTCATCGAATCACCGCTGGCACGTACAAAATAGGTCGAGGAGGGGTGCCGGATCAGGTATTCATTCAGATCCAGACCGTTCTCAATATAGTCATCCGCCGGAGAGGGAAAACCGGCCGCAACCTGAGAAGTGAAAAATGGCAGCGGCAGGTAACTCGCCACCTCGGATTTTGCCAGGTGAAAAACTTTCATAAGCGACTACGTGAATTGGCTTTTTATATTCGCTGATTTATCTCAATGCGGCAAGTTAAAAATATATGAAACAAGCCAAACCCTTGAAAATTAAATCACTGACCATAATTTTCAACTACAGACGTTTTCATGCTGATTTGCTTTTTTGATAACCATTAAAGAGGTAATGACTATGGAGACACAGCAACGTAATGTTCTTGTCAGTGTTATTTTTACCGTCCTGATCTGCCTGATTGCCGCACTGGCTTTTTTTACCTGGAACCTGTCCAACGAAGTACAGGCACTGCGTGAAAATAATGCCCAGCCCGGCAACATTACAAGCCAGGCAGCAGCGAACAACAGTTTCGCAACGACAGAACCCTCAGGACCGGCGCCTGCTGCGCCGAACACTTCCGGCAATAGCCCGGCTGACCCGGTCGATCCCTTGCCCGGTTTTACCGATCCTTTCAGTAACAACTGGCCCGGCTTTATGGATCCCGGTGGCCAGATCGCGGAGATGCAACGCCGCATGGATGAACTGATGAATTCCATGACACGGGGTTATCCCTTTTTCAACCAGCAGGACTTTGGTTTTGGATTCAGCAGCAGTCCGACCGTCAGCATGACTGAAGACAGCGAGGCTTACCGTGTTGTCATTGAGGTGCCGGAAGGCCAGGAAATCGAGCTCAACACCGAGCTGAACAACAATGTTCTGGTGGTTTCCGGTTCGGTCAGAAGTCTGCGGGAAGAGGGCAATAGCGGGCTCAGCAGTCGCAGTATGCAGGAAAGCCGTTTTTCCCAGTCCATGCACCTGCCCGGCGACATTGATGAAGCTGGCATGACAGTTGACCGGCAGGACAATGAAATTATTGTCACAGTCCCGAAAGCCGTCAACTGAGCGGGACCAATTTTCGGCGGACAGGAAAAAGTGTCATTTGACACCCGTTCAGTCACGAAATAGAGCGTTCTGTCCGCTGAATACAGCTAAACCATTTGAAAGTGGTTCAATGTCGCTTATATACTCATACACCTATGGCTGCTATTCCGTGTTATTCTCAGCCTTTTATTCCACCCAAATACAAATGAAAAATAAAGATATCGATGGAGGTATCTATATATGCGTAACATGCGTACCGCTCTTGTAAGTTTTTCTTCCTTGTTTCTGCTGGCGGCCTGCAGTGGTGAGGAAATGGCCAGCAGTGAGCCCATGCCGGCACCGACTCCACCCACAGCCGATGAAGTGCTTGCCGATGTGCAGGCTGCCCTGGGTACTGAAAACCTTTCATCCATTACAGTTTCCGGTGATGCCTGGTCAATCAGAAACAGTTTCCGCCAGACCCGCACGGCAAGCCCCCCCTGGTTTCCGCGTAATGAAATTATCGGTTACACCCAGACCATTGACCTGGATGCCGGTACTTCACTCGCACGTGGTGAGTTCTTTGCCCAGAACCTGTTTTACGATCCACCCACCTGGCAAAACTACACCCAGTACGCGACTGCCGATGATGGCTGGAGCGCACAGTTAAATACCTGGCTGACACCCTGGGGCTTTATTCAGGGCGCCGAGACTAACGGCGCGACACTATCCATGGAAGACGGCCAGCCGGTGCTGAGCTGGATGTCCCCGGCAAGTGTTACCTCACCCTCCGGCATGCAGTACACCGTTAATGCCTATATCAATGAGGATAACCTGATCGAAAAAACCGAAACCTGGGTAGAAGATGCATTCATGGGCGACATGCATGTCAGCTTCATGTTCAGCAACTATGAAGAAATGGACGGAGTCATGGTACCGACAACAATTGAGCGCTGGCAGGGCGGTGGGGCCATTTTCGGTATTGGCCTGACTGATGCTGATGCCAATCCAGCTAACCTGATGGCGGCCCTGACTCCGCCTGAAAACACAGGTGGCGGTTTCGGTGGCGGCGGCAACAACGGCCCTGCACCTGCTCCGGCCGATCTGGTTGAAGAAGTGGCTCCCGGGGTGTGGCAGATTACCGGTGGCTATGGTTCTTTCGTGATTGAGTTTGAAGATGACCTGGTCGTATTTGAAAGTGGTCAAAGCCCACAGCGTGGCGAAGTCATTCTGGAAGCCGTGGCCTCAATTTCTGACAAGCCGATTCGTTTTCTGATCAACTCGCATCCGCATTCTGACCACACAGCCGGCCTGATTCCCATTCTGCGGGCAGGTATTCCGCTGATGGTCAGTGAAAACAGCCTGGATTTCATGAGCATGGCGCTGAACACTCCACGCACCTTGCTGGGTGAAGATCCGCTGAACCCAGAGTTTGAAGTGGCACCAGCCGGCGAAATTACTGTACTGGAAGATGACATGAACCGACTGGAGATACACCACATTCCGGGATTACATACGGATTCATTGCTGTTCCTGTATATGCCCGAACACAGTCTGGCCATGCAGGCCGACTTTACAGTCCGCGGTAGTGACGGCAATACCCTGCCTTATGAAGGACAGACTCCGCTGGCACGGGAAATCGCTGAATACATCAATGAAAGTGGTATGCAGTTCGATACCATGCTCGGCGTTCATGCATCTCCCTATCCTCAGGGGCTGGAAGATGTCCTGATGGCTGTTCCTGAAGACGAACGCTAAGCACTTTAGCAGCAGCTCAAGCTGCATGTTCTTCGAAAAGGCCAGTACTAGTTACTGGCCTTTTTTATGCCTCTCACCTGTAAGTTTTTTTTACAAATTGCTCTTTTGTATGTAAAATTTTTTTACAGTAATCAAGTGCTTAGTGAACTGCGCCACACTTTTATGATGCAAACTACATTTAACAGGGAAGTCTCGTCCTGATTAGTGGAAAATATCCCCATTATTAATTGACGCGCTACAGGTACGCGAACAAAACACAGGGAATGATGAAAATTAATCGCAGATATAGGCAGGCAGCGCAGGGTTTCACTTTACTGGAAGTCATGGCGATAGTTGCCGTGCTTGGAATACTGTCTGCTGTGGGAATCGCCAGCTACAGTAACTACATTACCAAGTCCAAACTGGTTGAAGCGGTAGTGCTGTTTGATGCTGTCCGCACAAGCGTCGTCAGCGATTATTATGTCACCCGTGGATTCCCGAATTCTGTGATGTCCGCCCGCACCAGCAGTGATGCCGGCGCATCCCAGGTGACTTCTTCCCCCAATGCGATTACCTACAACTCCAATGTTATTTCTGAAGTCTGGTATTACCAGAATGAAGATGCCGGTGTCGGCTGGTTCGGCCTGCAACTTCAGGATGACCTGCTGACAGACTGCATCGATGACTGCCGTTTACATATTGGCTTTAAAGATGCCGGTTCAAACCTGGATTTCTATTGCGGCTTATGGGACAGGGCGGAAGTCGGGGATGATTTTCCGCTCAATTCTCTGCCCAGTGGCTGTCAGGAAACCTGTGTCCGCTGCAAGCTGAATGAGAACGATGGCGCACTGGATTATGCTCTGAATAATCCCTCCGGCAGCAGCTCACAGAATAACAATAATAACTCCGGTAACAATTCCGGAAATTCTTTTGCTGATAACAGTGGTACTGCCGATAACAATAGCGGCAACGATGACAACGCCGATAATAATTCTGATGTCGCAGATGCTGGTAATGGTTCTGACGGGGCAAGTGGTTCCGGCGGAAATGATGGCGGCGCGGATACAGGTGACAGTGTTGCCGGTAATGATAACAACAGCAGCAATGATTCCGACAACAATAGTGCAGGCAATGATAATAACTCCAACAATCTGGCCGATAACAGCGCTAATGATAATGGTCAAAATGCCGGCGATAGTGCTAATAGCGGAAACGGTTTAGCTGCCAATAACGGTGGTAGCGGTTCAGCTGGCGGCGGCAGTGGTGGAAGTGGAGCCAACGCTGGTAATAATCTTGCAGGAGCTCCCGGTAACTCACCCGGCAGTCCATCTGCCCCCGGAAGCGGTTCGAATGACTCCGGAGATAACGACAGTGGAGATGCTGACGGTCGTAATGGTCGTGACAATGACAGTGACAATGACCGGAATGACAGAAACGATCGTAATGATAATGATCGTAACGACCGAAATGACAGAAATGATAGAAACGATAGAAACGATAGAAACGATAGAAACGATAGAAATGATAGAAATGATAGAAATGATAATGATCGTAATGACCGGAATGATGCAAACGATCGAAACGACAGGGATAACAACAATGATCGTAATGACCGGGTTGGCAACGATCGAAATGACCGTGGTAATGGCCGCGATGAAGATGAAGATGAAGATGAAGACGACGTAGACGAAGGACGTGATGACGACGAGGAAATTTGCGACGAACCGGGATCTGAGCGGGGGCGTGAAATGTCCGGCCGCGATTGCGAAGACGAGGAAGATGAGGAAGACGATGATGAAGATGACGATCGTCGAGGCAATGACCGCAACAACCGGGATAATGACCGTAACAACCGCAGAAACTGATATTCCCAGCTTAGCAAGAGCTTAACCGTACCCCAGACAGCGCTTGCTTTTCCTGCCCAAAACATTATTAATCTCTGATGTATCTCTGCATATGTTAGAGTTGATAGTGTCTGTATGAAATCTAATCTCTTTTCAAGACTTCCCGCTCTGGTACTGGCCCTGTTTAGTGTCTTTGCCCAGTCCCAGGAAGCGCCGCTTATCACTATTACCGGTGTTGACGATGAGTTACGCAACAATATTCTCAATCATCTACGAATCGGGGGCGAAAACTGTGACACTGATATGGGTCGTCTGCTGCGGCTGCAAAACCAGGTCAGGGGCAACACTGAAAGAGCAGCCAACGCACTGGGTTACTACAAGAGCAGCATTGCCATAAATTTCAGTCCCGGTGAGAGCTGCTGGATGCTGAATATTGATATCAACCCCGGCGAAGCTGTCATGCTTGATACTGTCAATATTGCGCTTGATGACCAGCCTATTGCCGTTTTCAATGAAGTGATTGATACTTCGCCGCTGGCTTCCGGACAACAACTGAATCATGGGCTGTATGAAAGGCTCAAAAACAACTTGAGTGCAACCGCGGTTGAAAACGGTTATTTCGCCGCACGCTTTGTTCGCTCTGAATTAAATATTGATCTGGTTAGTAATACTGCTGATATAGACCTGCTTTTTGCCCCGGGTCCGCGCTACCTGATTGGTAATATCCAGATGAATAATTCATCCATTCTTTCAGATGAATTTGTTGCCAACCTGTTTCAGATTAATACCGGCGATGCCTACTCCAACACTGAACTGGTCAGGCTCAGGAACAATCTCGACCAGAGTCAGTATTTCTCTCAGGTATCAATCAACCCGCAACTTTCCCAGGCACAAAATCAGTCCGTCCCTTTACTCGTTAGCCTGGCGCCCAGACCAAGACACGCTTATTCAGCCGGCATTGGGTTTACTACTGACACCGGCCCCCGCGTCAGACTTGGATATGAAAACCGCTATCAGACCCGTAACGGCCATCGGCTTGATACGGAAATTTCCCTCTCAAAAGTCCGCCTGCAACAGAATGTCAATTACATGATGCCGATCGGGCGCAATCCATTGCGTGAAAGCATGCTTTACAGTGCCGGCGTCATTAATGAAGATAATGACACCTTTGAAAGTAAGCGGGTTGAACTCGAAGCTGCCTACAGAAATGAATCAACAGGCGGCTGGTTACGCAATACCTTTGTTAATTACCAGCGTGACAGTTACGCAATTAATCTCGACAGGGATATCTCCCACCTCGCCATTCTGGGTTTTAATTTATCCAAAACCCAGGCAGATGATCTGATTAATCCGAGCCGGGGCTGGAATTTGTTTACAGAAATAAGCGGCGCCACAGACGCTGTCATTTCTGATACCAATTTTATTCAGACAATTGTTAATGGTAAAACAGTCAACAGCTTTGGCAGCCGCAGTCGATTGTTATTACGATTTGACAGTGGTTTCACCTGGATTGACGACAAAGAGGAATTGCCGGTTTCCCTGCGCTTTCTGGGTGGCGGCGACCAGAGCCTGCGTGGATATAAATATCGTAGCCTGGGGCCAACTGATGATAACGGCCTGGTCGTCGGCGGCAAGCATATGCTGACTGGCTCAGTCGAAGTAGATTATGAATTTCGTCCTCGCTGGCGCATGGCCCTGTTTACTGATGCCGGTAATGCCTTTAATGAATTCGATGATGTTGACTGGAAGCAAAGTGTCGGTGTCGGGATTCGCTGGCTTTCACCCATTGGCCCCCTGCGCTTTGATCTGGCTCACACACTCAATGATGATGAAGGATTCCGTATTCATATCACCATGGGCCCGGACCTGTAATGAATATTTTAATTCTTAAAATAGTTCTCCGGACTGTGTCTATTCTGATGGCCCTGCTGCTGGTGGCAATCGGGATTGTTTATTATTTGTTAAACAGTCAAGGGGGCGCAAACTTTCTTGCCACTTATGCCACTGACTACCTGCAGGAAAATTTTCAGACAGAGCTGCAGTATGATTCCTTACGTGGCAGTCTGCTGACAGGACTGGAATTTGAAAATCTGCAGGTTAATAATCCACAGCTTACGCTCCAGGCCAGCAATTTATCCAGCCAGTGGTCATTATGGCCCTTGCTCAGCCAGCGTATAGATATCTCACAACTGGAAATTTCTGATCTGGATTTGCGTCTGTCACCGGGTGAGGGTGAAGCAACAGCTTCTGTACCGCTTGATGAACAGATTTTGCAGGTATTTTCCCTTCCATTCAGTATTGAGATGGAAAATATTTTGCTGATAAATCCGCGAATTCAGTCTGGCGAGCAGATACTAACCGTACAGAGTCTGGGTCTCGACATTCTGCTTAACCAGCGCCTATTGAGGCTTGATGAAATCACCTTTACCGGCTATGGCGCCACACTGAATGGTGCCTTTGCTTTGCAGGCAGAAGATCTGCTGCTGGATGGCAATCTTGACTGGACCCTCGACAGAAACCTTTTGCCCGACCAGGACGCAGTGACTGCCGGTTCGGTTTTTTTCAGCGGCGATATTAACTCACTGGATCTCAGCCACAGCCTGATCCAGCCATTAAGCATTGAGAGCGAAGGCAGCCTTGCTACCGGATTGCTGGATCAGACCGGAATCAACTTTAATCTTGAACATCAGCTTGAAGACCTGCTGCCCCTGTTACCGCAACAGAACTTTCTCAGCGGCTTTTCCGGCACCTTGCTGACCCATGGCTCACCCGAACTGGTTTTCCTCGACGGAAGTTTCGCGCTTGTGCCTGAATTGAATAATGCACTTGACCCCTCTCAGCAATTGTTACCGTTAACCCTTACGCTCGCTGGTGAATATGAGGAGCAGGGCCTCAGCTTCGAAACCTTAAGAATCGAAAGTGATGAAATAAGTCTTGAGGCTGTCAGCGAAATTTCTCTGCAACCCTTTGGCCTGGACATGGACTGGGGACTGAACCGTCTGGAAATAAATGATTACCTGTCGGCAATCACCCTTGATGCTGTCCAGGCAGGAGGCAGTCTGAGCCTTGATGAAAATAACAATACCCGCTTTAGGCTGTCATTTTTACAGGCGCAGCTTAACGGCTATCCACTGGAAGCTGAAGGTGAACTGCAACTTGAGGATAATCGCTTTACTGATGTCAGCCTGGATTTCTCAACCGGTAGAAACCAGCTCTCACTTCAAGGACAGATGCAGGACAATCTCGACATTAACTGGTTACTGAGTGCCCCTGATCTGTCCGTCTGGCTGCCGGCATTAAGCGGACGCATCCTTGGCGAAGGCCTTATATCCGGCAATATCGATAATCCAGACATACAGGGAACACTGGAAGCAGATAATCTGCGTTTTGAAGAAGCGGGGCGTGTAATTGAACTGGCCAGCATAGACAGCTCAATTCAGAGCAGTCGCGGGAACTATCAGTTTCAGTTCAATCTGGGTGAAGTAAATGCTGCGATTGAAAACCGCTCTTTTATTGTTTCAGAGACCCAGATTGAGTTTACTGGAGAACCACAAAACCATGAAGCCAGTCTGAATCTGCGCTCACCCGAGCTGGATATAGACCTGGCAGTGCAGGGCAGCTATGCCAGTGAACAGTGGCAGGGAAGTATTCTTTCCTCCAGTCTTGATGGTGTATACGGCAACTGGATATTGCAGGAGCCGGTTGTAGCCGGGTTCAGTTCACAGCGCAGCAGTATGTCACGTCATTGCTGGCAGCATCTGGATACCGCAATCTGTCTGCAGGCAAGTCAGGCTGACAGCGATTTCAGCCTGGATATAGCCTTGCAGGATTTCCCCCTGGCCTACCTGAATACCGACAACATGATTGCCAGCCTGGATGATGCTGATCTGAATCAGGTTTATAGCGGTAAACCACCAGCAATAGGCCGACTGCAACAGGAGGTTGGCTTGTATCTGCCACAGAACACTTTCGTTGAGGGGCTGCTGAACATGGACATTCAGGTCCAGGGGGATACCGAAGATGTGCAGTCTGCAGATTTTTCCCTGGGGGTAGAGCCGGGTTCGGTTTTTCTCAACCTGTTCAGACCGGTCACTGATGATCGACAAAGTGTCGCGCCGGAAATCCAGACCTTTGAGCTTCAGCACAATAATCTGCAGGTCAATCGTACAGAAGGAGTGCTCAATGGCCAGACCCGTTTAAATATCCTGCACCGGGATAGCGGTGGCCTGGATTTTCAGGGTGATATCAGCGCAGCGCTTACCCTGTATCCGGATGACAGTATGGAGGGCGGTGCTGAACTCGATTTTTCCAGCCTCAACTGGGTGGAAACCCTGTTTCCTGACATGCGTAATACACGCGGAGAGATTAGCGGCAACCTGGATATCAGCGGCAGTCTGGATGACCCGATGTTACTTGCCAATCTGAATTTACAGAATGCCTCTTTTGAATTGCCCGAGTATGGAATCAGCCCGGAACAAATCAATTTAACTTTCAGCAGTGATGAAGATGAGAATATTTTTATATCTGCTTCCGCAGTATCCGGAGAAGGTAACCTGACATTCAGTGGCATTGCCAATACCCTGTTTGATCCCCAGCGATCTTTTACGCTGGTTTTACAGGGTGAAAATTTCCGGCTGATTAACGATCAGAGCACCAGTATGACTGTAAGCCCTGTCCTTGAAGTCAATTTCCAAAACAATGCACTTGATCTGCAGGGGAGCGTTCTGGTGCCAGAACTGCTTATGGATATACGCGAGAATGCGACCATTTTGCTTAATAATGGTATTGATGTGACACGTGATGCAGTCATTGTTAATGCTCCACCAGAGCAGGCTTATCTGATGCAAAGTCGCCAGCAACAGAGTATTCGGGAAATACCCGTAAGCGCTGATCTGGAGCTGCTGCTGGGTGACAATGTGCGTTTCCAGGGCTTTGGTCTGGACATGATGCTGGATGGCAATCTGCGCCTGCAGCAGGATGTCAATCGCCCCTTGCTGGCCTATGGTGATATTTCCATCCGTGAAGGAGTCTATGAAATTTACGGCCAGAGCCTGAATGTCACCGATGGCAAACTGATCTTTTTTGGCAATCCGTCCAACCCCTCACTGGATATTCGCGCTTACCGGGAGACCGAAACGGTTCAGGCCGGCGTGTTGATTAACGGGACTATACGCAATATGCAAAGCCAGCTCTTCTCGACACCCAATCTGCCGGAAAGCGAAATACTGTCCATCCTGATTACCGGTAAATCATTCAGCGATACCAATAACCAGGACCAGAGTAACCTGCTTGGTGCTGCAGCAAGTCTGGGCATCAATCGAAGTGGGCTGACCGGTCTTCTCAGTTCCGGCCTCGGTGTGGACACCCTTGATTTCAACAGTGAGTCCAACCTGGAACAGAGTTCCCTGGGACTGGGAAAATACCTGACACCGGATTTATTCATGCATTATGAAATCGGCCTGTTTGAAAAAGAATCAGTCCTGTCACTGGACTATATTCTTAATGAACGGCTGCGTCTGGAAGTGGAGAGCGGGATCAGTCAAAGCATTGACATGACCTACCGCATTGAAAAATAAAAAGTTGCCCGGCATCAGCATAAGCCCTATGCTTAAGCCTGATTAATGCTAGACCAGCCTATGGAAAATATCAGCGCTTTCTTCTCATATACTTTATTTACCTTTAACGAGCAGACTTTTACCGTTGGCCAGATATTACTGCTACCGGTGCTGTTTTTCCTGGCATATTTTGCCATTAAAAAAAGCAGCTCATTCTTTTTACATCGCCTGTCAAAAAGAGGTCTTGATCCGGATCTGGTCCTGCTGTTTCAGCGCCTGTATTTCATAGTCGCTCTCTTACTGCTGGTCTTTACCACACTGGCCATACTAAATGTGCCGCTGGGAGCCTTTGCTTTTGTTTCCGGTGCGGTCGCTATCGGTGTTGGCTTTGGTGCCCAGAACATTATCAATAATTTTATCTCCGGCTGGATACTGATGTGGGAGAAGCCAATTCGCCTTGGTGACTTCCTTGAAATAGGGGATGTTAAAGGGACTGTCGAAACCATTAATACACGCTCAACACGTATACGCCGCACCGATGGGGTACACCTTCTGATCCCCAATAGTCATCTACTTGAAAACATGGTGGTTAACTGGACTCTGGTTGATCGACTGACACGCTGTATTGTCAGAGTAGGGGTGGCTTATGGCTCGCCGGTCAAACAGGTTTCAGAATTAATTCAGCAGGCAGCTGAAACCCATGAACTGGTGCTGGGGGATCCTGAGCCTCTGGTTATTTTTGATGATTTCGGGGACAGTGCTCTGATTTTTGATGTATATTTTTGGATCGAAACTGGCGGTGAAAAAGATTTACGTGTTATCAAGTCTGATATTCGCTTCAAGATCGATGAATTATTTGCTGCAAATGATATTGTGATTTCATTTCCGCAGCGGGATGTGCATCTGGACGGTGAAGTTAAAATCGTGCGCCAATAAGGCTATAACCACTTTTTAAACCGGAAATAGGCCAAAGCTCCCACCACCATAACTGTCATTGCCATGGCGACATAAAAAAAAGCCGAGGGAGTCTCAAGTCCTGGAAGGCCTGCTACATTCATGCCGAACAGTCCCGTAACAAATGAAATCGGCAGGAAAATCACTGCAACAATTGACAATACATACATGCGGTCATTTTGTTGCTGGGCCGTCAGGTTCATCAACTCTTCCTGCAGGACAACGGCTTTTTCCCGCACCAGGTCCAGGTCTTCCACATAACGGATAATGCGATCAGATAACTCCTGCACATAGTGCCGGTCTTCTTTTACCAGCAGGGTTGCTGATTGCCGGAAGAGTGCTTCCAGGGCTTCACGTTGTGGCGCAAGATAGCGTCTGACCATGGCCGCTTCCCGGCGCAGGTTGGAGACATTGGCACGTAACTTAACAATATTTTCCACGTCAGCTGCGTCTTCATATTCCAGCATTTTAGCTTCAACACCATCCACATAATCAGCAATCCTGTCGGCTACCCGTTCAATCACAGTACTTAGCAACTCACTAGTGGTTTTCGGGCCTTTGCCAGACACAATTTCGTCTTTTACGTCTTGAGTGGAAAGTACGCGTTTATGACGCAGGCTGATAATACGATCAGCTTCAATCCAGAAGCGAAGCGATACCATGTCATTGGGATCTTCGCCCGGATTCATATTGATGACACGTAAAATCAATACTGCGCCTTCTTCGTGAACGTTAGTGCGCGGACGGGAATCCAGGCGGGTCAGACTGTCAATTGCATGTTCGGGGACTTTCAGTGATGCCAGCTGTTCACGGCAACCCTCTTCAAGAAAATCGAGATGACACCAGAGTGGGCCGCTTTCATCGCTTACCTTATCCAGTGGTACTCCAGCACCTTTGCCATTCAGTATAAAACCAAAAACATAAGAAGGAGATTCTGTTAGCGCTTTGTAATTGGACACATTCATATCCTGCAAAGACTATGCGATATTGCCAGATGAGTCTATCATTTCAAAATGTCAGTTAAAGAGTTATTCAGCATCATCGCCATTATCCTCACACTGGTGGCGTATTATCCGTATATCAGAAGCATTCACCTCGGGCAGACCCGACCGCATTTCTTTTCCTGGCTGATCTGGGGTCTGACCACCATTATTGTGTTTCTCGCTCAGCTGAGCGCTGGAGGCGGAGTAGGGGTATGGCCGGTCCTGTTGTCCGGCATTATTACTTTTTATATCAGCCTGCAGGGTTTTCTGAAACGGGCAGAGATCAGGATCAGTGCCCTGGACTACCTGTTCTTGATTGCCGCGCTGCTTGCCATCCCTTTATGGCTGTTAAGCAATAACCCGCTCTGGGCCGTTATTATTGTCACCACGATCGACCTGTGCGGCTTTGGGCCAACCCTGCGCAAGGCAGTAGAAAACCCGGAACAGGAAAACATCTGGTTTTATCTGATCTTTTTTATCCGCTGTGGATTCGTTCTGCTGGCCCTGGAGGCCTATTCATTGGTTACTGTTCTGTTTCCGTTAACAGTTGGCATTTGCTGCCTGATCATGCTTGTCTTGCTATTTACGGCCGGGCAACAACTTCGCTCATCGAAACCCTGAGCATTCAGAGGCGGTGACTATACAAAAACTGTACATGATGCTGAAGGACATTTTCACTAAATGCCCGGTTCTGAAAACGCGCCTGGTAATTCACATTGATGCGGTTGCCATTTCTCAGTTCGCGATTTACGCCGAATATCAGGCGGGTCTGGCGAAAACCTCTTTGCATAAGGTCCTTCTGTTCAACGTCATTCCAGGCAAAATGGGTTTGCCATCCAAGTTGCAGGCTGTGCCGTTCATCTACAGGCTTAACCCATTGCAAGCGAAAGCGTGAACGCAAGCCCATCTCATTGGATTGGTTAAAATATCGTTCATCCAGGTTTACCGTAAAACTGCTGACTCCACCTGCAAAGAAGACACGATAGGAATATTGCTGAATAAGCCTGATTTCCCGCTCAGCATTTCCCCGGGGGACAGTTGTATAAAAACTGAAAGCATAGGATGAATTTCCGACATTTTTCCCCAGCGAAAAATTAAGGTAATTAACTGCATTATTATTAAATCCATTCTGGTAAAACGACGAGACGAACAAGTTTCCGTAGACCCCGTTCTCGTAAATTTTTTGCAGAGAAATTCCTGCCTGGTTTGTCGATTCATTTTCAATGGCAACTGCTTGGCTTGAGGATAGCCAAAACGCAGGCACCAGAAGCAATGTGCAAATAAAATGAATGGAAGATAACTGCGGGAAACGAATTAAGGGCATGCTTATGCTTTTTGGAAAAGCGCGTATGTTACAGAGCGACTCGCTTGTTGACAAATAAATTACGCAGATACAGCCTGTTTTTTACCCGGCATTTCTTCTAGAATTACCGACTTAACTCCACTGGCTTTTTTTCATGACCGCACTCAGTGTCAATCTCAACAAACTGGCTTTGCTGAGAAATTCCCGGGGACGTAATTATCCTGATCTGCAACATTATGCACGCCGGTTTATTGAATTGGGCGTACAGGGGATTACCGTTCATCCGCGTCCTGATGAGCGTCATATTCGGCGCCAGGATGCCCTTGAACTGGCCGAGCTGCTCAAGGATTTTCCTGAAGTTGAATACAACATCGAGGGTTATCCTGCTGTGGACTTCCTGGAACTGGTCAGCAAGTGTCGACCAAGGCAATGCACCCTGGTACCCGATGCAGCAGATCAACTTACTTCGGATCACGGTTGGGATTTCACTCAGCAGCTCGAGAATCTGAAACCCATTATTGCCCGACTTAAGCAGCAGGGCATACGTGTCGCCGTGTTTCTCGATCCGGATCCCTTACAGGCCGAGCTGGCGGCCAGAAGCGGTGCAGACCGGATTGAACTTTATACTGAAGACTTTGCCAGTACATTCGGCACCCCTCAGGGACGTGAGGTTTTCGGGAACTACCTGAAAACTGCCGGGTGTGCCCAGGAGCTCGGGCTCGGTGTTAATGCCGGCCATGACCTGAACCTGGAAAATCTGCCAGACTTTCTGAGCATTCCCGATATTCTGGAAGTCTCCATCGGTCATGCTCTGACTATTGAAAGTATTGACCAGGGTATGGATCATGTCGTGAAGCGCTACCTGGAGATCTGCCAGGCAGCAAATACGGGTAATTAGCGATGGGAATATTTTCTGTGTCAGACAAAATGGTCAGCCCGGAACAGGCACTGGCCGGGCGGGATGTAGAAATGCCTGTCAGTGAAAGGCATCTTGTACTGGATGCCCCATTGAAGGAAAGTGAATCTGGCGAATTTTCGGCCAGGGGATTACAGCAGGCCATATTCGCCCTGGGCTGTTTCTGGGGTGCTGAAAAACGCTTCTGGGAACTCCCCGGTGTCTATACCACAGCAGTCGGCTATGCCGGCGGCTATACTGAAAATCCGACCTACCAGGAAGTCTGCAGCGGGCAGACCGGACATGCCGAAGTGGTGTGGCTGGTCTTTGATCCGCAAAAAATTACTTATGAGGATTTACTGCAGGAATTCTGGGAAGCACACAATCCAACCCAGGGTATGCGCCAGGGTAACGACCGGGGAACACAATATCGTTCCATGATTCTGACCTATGACAAAAACCAGCTTGCCGCGGCAGAACAAAGCCGTGAGCATTATCAGTCTTTGCTCGAGGCACAGGGTTTTCCGCCTATCACCACCCAGGTACAGCCAGCCGGGCCGTTTTTTTATGCCGAGGATTATCATCAGCAATACCTGGCCAAAAACCCGGAGGGTTATTGTGGCCTCGGCGGCACTGGCGTGTGTTACAACTGAGCGCAGGGTAAACTAGGTTCATGAAAGCCGTATCCGAAAGACTGACCGTTGCGATATCTTCCCGGGCGCTGTTTGACCTTAGCGAAAGCCATGAGGTTTATGAACAACAGGGCGTCGAAGCATATAGGCAGTATCAGATAGAACGTGAAGATGAGCCGCTGGCGCCAGGCGACGCCTTTAATCTGGTGAAGAAACTGCTGCATATCAATACGCTGCTGGGCCGTGAACAGGTAGAAGTGATTCTGCTGTCCCGTAACACCGCCGATACCGGATTACGCATATTTAATTCAATCGAACATCATCAGCTGGCCATCAGCAAGGCAGCCTTTTGTGGTGGTTCGAGTCCTTACCGCTATATTTCGGCGTTCAACAGCCACCTGTTTCTATCCACCGATGGTGGCGATGTTCGACAGGCGCTGGAAGACGGTATTGCGGCAGCAACCATTATGCCTTCCGGCGTCGCCAATACGGATGACTTCAAATTACGCTTTGCCTTTGATGGTGATGCCGTGCTGTTTTCCGACGAAGCTGAGAAAATCTACAAGGCTGAAGGTCTGGAAGCCTTTACCAAAAGCGAGCGTAAAGCGGCCAGGGATCCGCTGTCCGGCGGACCATTCAAGCCTTTTCTCGCGGCATTACAGCAACTGCAGCGCGAATTTACCGAGGACGACTGCCCCATTCGCACCTGCCTGGTCACTGCACGGGCGGCTCCGGCTCACGAAAGGGTCGTACGCACCCTGCGAGCCTGGGATATCAAGATCGATGAATCACTGTTTCTGGGCGGGGCCGATAAAGGCGCCTTTCTGCGTGCCTACAATGCTGACGTGTTTTTTGATGACCAGGAAGGTCATTGTGAGTCCACCCGGGAGCATGTCGCTACCGGCCATGTCCCGCATGGTGTGGCTAATGCCCCAGTGAAAGACTGAAATAGATTCCCAGGCCCAGCAGGGCGACAATCAAGACTGTCCGCAGCAGGTTTTCCGGCAGTACTGCGCCCAGCCGGGTGCCCAGGTAAATTCCTGGTAGGGAACCGACCACCAGAGCCAGCAGCAACTGGTAATCCACCAGTCCGTTAAACATGTAACCCATTCCAGCCACCAGGGTCAGGGGCACTGCATGCGCAATATCGGTTCCCACCACATGTTTGGCCGGCCAGCTCGGAAACAGCATAAACAGTATGGCAGCCCCGAAGGCGCCAGCTCCGACCGACGACAGCGTCACACAAACGCCCAACACCACTCCCAGTGAGAGGACCAGCCAGGAACGGTAGCGGCGCAGGAGCTGAAAGGCAGGGTGTTCTTTGATGAGGGAGTCTTCACTGCTGACACGGTGCTGGATATAGCGGTTAAAAATCATCACCGTCGCCGTCAGGATCAGCATCACACCGAGGAAGCTGGTCAAAAAGACAGTGAAATTCTGGTTGTCCGCCATGCTGGCATCAATCACAAAGAAATTGATCAGCAGGGAAACCGGGATACTGCCAGCTGCCAGTAAAGCCGTGGTATGCCAGTCAACATGCCCGTGACGATGATGGAAGACCATGCCACTGGCCTTGGTAATCCCGGCATACAATAAATCCGTGCCAATGGCGATTGCCACCGGATAATTAAACAGCAGCAGAATAGGAGTCATCAGTGAGCCACCGCCGACACCGGTAAGACCGATGGCAAAGCCGACTGCAGCACCTGAAAAAATCAGTAAGAAAAGTTCCATGGCAGGCGACTCTAACGGCACTGATATATATTGAAAAGAAATATTTTTTCATATTATTATTCCATATAGTTATAATACGGATTTACCCCAGCCAGGTTCTGACATGAAACTGCAGCAACTACGATATATTCGGGAAATCGCACGTTCAGATCTCAACATCAGCCAGGCTGCAGAGCGGCTGTTTACTTCGCAACCAGGTATCAGTAAACAGCTGCGCTTGCTGGAAGAAGAACTTGGTACTCCGATATTTACCCGCAACGGCAAGCATTTGCAGGCGATCACACCAACCGGGGAAGCAATCATCGAAACGGCAGATGAGATCCTCACAAAAGTTGATCAGATTGAGCGTATTGCCGCCGAAGCCCGTGACCAGGAGCAGGGCAGCCTGTCCATTGCCACGACTCACACCCAGTCCCGTTATGTGCTGCCGGCCATCCTGCAGGGTTTTATGCAGCGCTATCCGGGGGTTTCATTACATCTGCATCAGGGTAGCCCGATGCAGATATCTCGCATGGCAGCCGACGGTACTGCCGATTTTGCCATCGCCACTGAAGCCCTGGAACATTTTGAGAATCTGGTAATGATGCCCTGTTTCAGCTGGAACCGGGCCATTCTGGTTCCCCGGGGACACCCTTTACTTGAGGCGGAAAGCCTGACACTTGAACTGATCAATCAGTATCCGCTGATTACCTATGTTTTTGGATTTACCGGTCGTTCCCGACTCGATGAGGCTTTTCAGCAGGCAGGACTGAAACCCAATGTGGTCGTAACGGCTGCAGACGCTGATGTCATCAAGACCTATGTTCGTGCCGGTATGGGCATCGGCATTATTGCCTCCATGGCCTGGGAAGCTGAACGGGACAGTGACCTGGAAGCACTGGATGCCAGCCATCTGTTCAGTAACAGCACGACCAGCATCGGGTTTCGGCAAGGCAGCTACCTGCGCCGCTATATGTTTGATTTTATCGAGGCATTTGCGCCGCATCTGAGCAGGTCACGGGTAGAGCAGGCACAATTGTGCACCAGTAACAGCAGTCGTGAAGCGCTGTTCAGCAAGATGGAAATTCCCGGAAAATAGGGGGTGCCAGGATCTAGTCCTGGCTGCTGCTATTGCCCTTGTGCAAGCCACATTCTTTGGCTGTTGCTTCTTCCCACCACCAGCGACCTTCACGTTCATGCTGGCCCGGATTGACCGGTCGGGTGCAGGGTTCACAACCAATGCTGATATAGCCCTGATCGTGCAGGGGATTGTAGGGGACATCAAACATACGGATATATTCCCATACCTGAGCTGAAGTCCAGTTTGCCAGAGGGTTTACCTTGAGCAGGGCATTATCAGCTCCTGTGAAGCTGCTATCCTGCTCAAATACGGCAACATCATTTCGTGTGCTGGGGCTCTGGTCTTTGCGCTGACCGGTAATCCAGGCATTCAGGGTCGCCAGCTTACGGCGTAAGGGCTCAATTTTACGGATGCCACAGCATTCATGATGATCGCTTTTATAGAAGTCATACAGGCCCTTGGCTTTGACGTAGGCCTCCAGCTTTTCTGCATCCGGAGACAGTACATCAATCGCCAGATCATAATGCTCCCGCACCTGATCAATAAAGCGGTAGGTTTCTGGGTGCAGGCGCCCGGTATCCAGGGTAAAGACCTGCAGATCCTTGCTGACTTTGCGGGCCAGATCGATCAGCACCACATCTTCAGCCCCGGAAAATGAAATGGCGATATTGGGCTCCAGTTCAAAAGCCCGGGCCAGTATTTCTTTGGGGTGCTTGTCAGCATATTCCACGGCCAGCGTGCCGGGATTTTCATTATGAGCCACTATAAGTCCTGATTTTTCCTGATTTAGCAGATATTCCGATTTATTCAGGCGCCTTGCCTGAGAAGGGCGTCTATTGTACCTCTCTTGTTCCGCTCTTGAAATCATCAATTTTACAAGGACTTAGCGGTTCAATTTAAACAACAGCTCAATTGATGTTTCACGTGGAAAAAGCCTTTAAAATTAATGACTTATAATGCCTTTTGGCCTGGAAGGCACACTATGTTGTGGCCCGGTACGGCTTGCTCACTATATATGGTAGAGAAAAAGTTTTTCCCGGAATTTTCAATGCTGTGTTTCACGCCAAAACCATTCCCGGCAGTGACTCAGTTTGAAATTTTAATCATATTACCGGGCTTATCTTGTGTGACACGCCAAAAAACGTACGTCCATGTACAGGCTCGGCTGGCGACATCCCTGTCGCCAGACGGTCACACAAGATAAGCCCGGCAATCAAGCTACTGAATATAATTCAAATTGAGCCACCCACGTTTACCGGCTTCAGTTGCAAGCAGGTAATGAACAAGTGAGAATGCACTTTTTACATTCAGTGCCTGAATTACCACGAGGAGAATGCACTTGGAATTAGCCTGCCTGGACCTTGAAGGGGTCCTTATCCCGGAAATCTGGATTAACTTTGCTGAAAAAACCGGAATTGAAGAACTCAAAGCCACCACCCGTGATATCCCGGATTACGATGTGCTGATGAAACAGCGTTTGCGCATCCTGGATGAGCACAATCTTGGTTATCACGAAATTCAGGAAGTCATCGCCACCCTGAGTCCGCTGGACGGTGCGGTCGAATTTGTCGACTGGCTACGGGAACGCTTCCAGGTCATTATCCTCTCGGATACCTTCTATGAGTTTTCCCAGCCACTGATGCGGCAACTGGGTTTCCCGACCCTGCTGTGCCATCGGCTTGAAATCGATGAAAATGGCCGTGTCGTGGACTATTTACTGCGTCAGCCTGATCCCAAACGCCAGTCAGTCAAGGCCTTTCATAGCCTGAAATACCGGGTGATCGCGGCCGGGGATTCCTACAACGATACCAGCATGCTCAGCGAAGCTGACCGGGGAATTCTGTTCAAAGCCCCGCAGAATGTGATTGACGAATTTCCCCAGTTCCCGGCTGTACACAGCTACGAGGCGCTGAAAAAGGAGTTTATCGCCGCCAGCGACCGAGACCTGAGTCTGTAGCCACGGAAGCAGGAGAGCCTAGCTGCCCTGGCCCAGCTTCAGCGCCAGGGAGCGAAGCATATGGGCAGTAGCGCCCCAGATATAATATCCATCAATTTCAATAGAGTAGAACTTTCTTTTAATGTTATTTCTTATAAGAAACTCCTGCTGAAACAGGGCTGGATCCAGCAGGCTTTGCAGGGGCAGGGTAAAAATATCATCGACTTCATTGGGCTCCGGGACAAATTCCTGTATTTCCTGCAACTGCCCGACCACCGGTAAAACCACAAAACCTGTCGGCATGGTATACCACTCCAGCGTTCCAAGTACTTCAACATTGGCAGGGTACAGGCCAATTTCCTCTTCGGCCTCACGTAAGGCAGTATGAATAGGACCATTGTCCGTGTCATCCACTGAACCACCAGGAAAGCTTATCTGGCCGGCATGACTGGGCAATTCCTGACTACGCTGGGTAAATACCAGTTCCGGCCCCTGAACGCCGGGAACCAGCAGAATCAGGACTGCCGCCAGACGCTGCTGTTGTTCCAGGGTCGGAAATTCCAGCTTGTGCTTGTCGGTATTGAGACTTGATTTCAGCAGTTCAGCATTCATGGCTTTGCCAATGCATCCAGGAAAAGAGCTATTTTATCAAGACTTTCCTGATATTCCTCTCTGGCACGTGAATCGGCAACAATTCCGCCGCCGCCCCAGCAATAGAGCTGATCATCATCCCTGACCAGGGTGCGAATCGCGATATTGCTGTCCATATTGCCATTCTGGTCAATCCAGGCTATCGAGCCACAGTATACCGAGCGGGGCACTGTCTCCAGTTCCTCAATTATCTCCATAGCCCGGCGTTTTGGTGTCCCGGTAATCGATCCGCCAGGGAAACAGGCTGTCAGCAAGTGCCAGATATCCTGCGCCTGGTCTAGCTCTCCGACAATGGCGCTCAACAGGTGGTGTACATTTGGGAAACTGTGAGCCTCGAACAGGCTCTTCACCTCTACAGAACCGGTCCGACAGACCCGACCGAGATCATTGCGTAGCAGATCCACGATCATCAGGTTTTCAGCCCTGTCCTTAGCACTGCCAAGCAGGTCATCAAGTGCAGCCCGATCCTCCTTGCTGTTTGCATAACGCGGACGCGTGCCCTTGATGGGTTGCGTCAACACGCGCTTATTCCGCACCTGTAGAAAGCGCTCTGGTGAAAAGCACAGAACCGCCTGTTGAGCGTCTTCAATATATGCGGCAAATGGTGCCTGTGCCAGTGACTGTAATCGGCAAAAGGCGTTAAAAGAGTCGCCCTTGCATGCTGCCTGGAAACATTGTGCCAGGTTGACCTGATAGCAATCGCCGGCATGGATGTAATTCATCGCCTGTTCGAACATGGCTTCATAATCCCGCCAGCTCAGGTTTGAAACAAAATCCGTTTGCAGACTGAAGCCCTGTGCTTCCGGCGCCGGCTGCCGCAACAGTTCCTGCAGCCGTTCCAGTTTCCCGTCGGGACAGGAATCCTGCCAGCTCAAATGACATCGCTTAAGATGATGGTCAACAACAATAATCCAGGCATAAGTACCGGCCAGCACTTCAGGCAGTGCCGGACCCCTGTCCATATTTGTCTGAACACGATGCTGACGGTGCAGGGCAGAATAAGCAAAATATCCAATCAGGCCATATTGCAGGGGCAAAGCCTCATTCAGGAAAAAACCCTCGTCAAGTGACATATGCTGATCGAGAGTGGCAAAAGGATTATCGGTATTGATTCGCTGTACTTCAGCTTCAGACTCGATAGTAAAAATGCCATTCTCATAATGAAATTTTATCTGTGGATCTGCCGCCAGCACATCGAAACGGGCATCGGGATGCTGGCTTTGTCCGCTGTGTAAAATTACTGGCAGAGGCAGGCTGCGCAATCGTCTGAATAAATCCAGACTGGAGTCAGGGTAGGGTAATTCTGTGAGACCTGGCATTTATATTGAATACAAGTTCAAATTAAATATAAATTTCAAATGCAGTTTGTCGGTCGGGGCAATCCGGAAATTTTGCAGACTGTTTTCAGAGGCGTCCCTGGAAACAGTTGCATCAGGTAGGCACTTTTCCCCTTGTCACTGCCCAGTTCTTTTGTCATCAGTTTTATCAGTGCACGGGTTGACGGAATCAGACCGCTGCGCTGATGAAAATCGCGCAGCAGATTGATCAGCTCCCAGTGTGCTTCTGTCAGCTCAATGTCTTCCTGCTGCGCCAGTGTAGCAGCGACTTCCGGACTCCAGTCACTCAGTTTACGCAGATAACCGCGCTTATCCAGCGCAACCTCCTTGTCCTGTATCATTATTACCGCAGTCATGATCAGGCCCAGCTCTGAACCTTGGAGAACTTCAGGGTCAAGTCTACAAATCCGGTATAATCGACAAGACTAAACACACCGGACACTTTATCGCTGATTCCCCGTGCCTCAAGGTCCTCCATAAGCACATACGCAGGTAGTTTCGATTGTTGCAGGCCTTGCAGAAAGTGCTGATTAGTATCGGCTTGCCCCAATGCAGCATACACACCATCTTCAATCAGCATCAGGGTATGTGCCTGCGGGTCAGACAAAATCAGGCCCAGGCATTCGTCAAGAGCAGAGGAATGCTGTGGTGCCTTATTGATTAAATGCAGAGTCTTGGTCAACTGAATACCTGATCAACAATTAAATACCTGATCTGCAGCAGCAATAGCAGCAGAAATTTCTACTGGATTGAGCAGTTTTGCCGGCAACAGCAGTTCATCTTCCTGCAAGGCGTTTGCCTGCAGGGCTTCACGGTCAAGCAGAATATTATTCACCTCATACAGTTCCAGTGACGGCAACGCGCGACTGATATTTTTCATTGCGCTTGAGTCAGTACTTTCCTGCGCCAGCAGGTGCAACACGCCCTGGGAAAAAAACAGCAGACTCACTTCCTGCTCAAATGCAGCGGCAGTCAGGACAATATCCAGAGCCGCCTCGGGCAGCACAGACGAATAGGGAGCCTGTCGGATAATCACCAGTATTTTCTGTTTTTTCGCTGTCATTTTATCAGGGGAGAAAATTAAGGGTACGATCAGAATTCAGTGTTGCATCGATTAACTGACCAAGCCCGCTGATCACAAATCCTTCGCGCAGGTTGGCCGCCGCCAGTTCATAACGCTCGGCTTCTGCGGTATCAACAATGCCACGTTTCAATGCGGATGCAACACAGACTACCGCATCTATTTCATGTTCCTGAACCAAAGCCTGCCAGGCAGCAGGTAAATCAATTTCATCCTGCGGTGGCACTTGAAAGCTGCAGGCGTTATAGACTCCATCCTGATAAAAGAACAGTCGATACAGGGAATGGCCGGAAGCGAGCAGGGCACGGGCAAAGTTCAGTGCCGTCATGGAAGACGGGGACTGAGGCGATGCATAAATAACCAGAGTAAAACTTTGCATCGAATTGACTACCCGCTAAAAGAAAAAAGCCCCGCTGGCTGAACCAGCAGGGCTTATACAAACTATGCTGCGCTTATTCTCTGCCTGACAACATGGCAATCAGATGCAGCAGATGAATAAAGATATTATATATATTCAGGTAAAGGGATACAGTCGCCCGAATATAGTTGGTTTCACCGCCATGGATGATGCGGCTGGTATCAAACAGAATCAGCCCGGACATGATCATGATCACGGCCGCTGAAATCACCAGGCTCAGAATCGGTATCTGCAGAAAAATATTCAGCAGCATCGCTACAATTGCCACAATGAGGCCAGTAAACAGGAACCCGCGCATGAAAGAGAAATCCTTACGCGTGGTCAGGGCATAGCCTGACAGGGTAAAGAAAATCAGTCCTGTGCCGCCCAGTGCCTGTAAGACAATACCCGGGCCGTTGGATAGTGCCAGGTAAAAACTGAGCATTGGACCCAGTGAGGCACCCAGACAACCGGTAAAGGCAAAGATGGCGATCAGTCCCTGAGAGCTGTCGGCTGCTTTATGCACCCAGAACAACAGTCCAAAACTGACCAGCATGAGAATCAGGGCCACGCCCTGGCCAATGCCAACCGCCATGGAAACAGCTGCGGTGAAAGCACTGAAAAGGAGCGTCATGGACAGCAACAAATAGGTATTTTTCAATACCTTGTTTGTTTCCAGAATCGACGCCTGACTGCGTTCTACACCGTAACCTAAATCATTCATTTCTTAACTCCAGTAGGTTCATGAATCACTTCATGAATGTTGTCATGAAAATAAACTTGTCTGACTGTATATAGATATGGTCAATACAGCCAATTTCAATGCTTTAATCATACTTGGCCGGGCGTTAAATGCAAGAAATACAGGATTGCTGATATGCTGAAAGGGCACGCCAAACGTGCGATTGCGGTTGGACTGAAGGACAATTTGCTGTAAGATTCAGGACCTTCCGGAGGGGTGGCAGAGCGGTTGAATGCACCGGTCTTGAAAACCGGCATAGGTTTATAGCCTATCGAGAGTTCGAATCTCTCCTCCTCCGCCATTTCCCCATAAAGACACCGAAGGGCTGCTCATGGACAAAAGCCCTGATGGAGGCCGTTTTCAGGTCTGCGGATACCCCAAATCATAATTGGGGACTGCTTTGCTTATTTTCCCAGTATTCTGCTCACAGCAGATACAAGCTCTTCTGCCGCTTTTGCCGAGGCTTCCTGCGCCCGCCAGGCAATAATCAGGTCAGGTCGAACCAGCAGGGCGCCGGTTTCGGAGACCTCCCGTATTCTGGCGAAATCACCGTAAACATCATCATACTGCTGACCGGGACCAATAACATGCATTCGCACCGGCAACTGTAAGCGGTCTGCAATTTTCTCCAGTGCTGAGCGCCAGATTTCTTCCCCGCCCATCCCGGTCAGCAGAGTGAACTGGCCTTTCCCACAGATATCGACTGTTGATATCCTGTGCTGATCTTCACTCAGCCAGGCATGTGGCACATTGGCGCCGGGGCGGCTGCTAGCCTGATGGTAAATTTGCCTGTCCCGGATAAATTCTTCCGCCTCGCTGCCATCTTCAATTACCGCGCCGGACTCATAGCGCAAATTCATTTCCACGCCATGACAGTTGTAAATATACTGGGTACCGGCAATCGCCTGCCGTAACTTCTCACGCTGCCCGGCAGCCTCCGGAGTATTCTCTTTACGAGCGGCGATATTGCGATTCATTTGATCCGGATCATCAGTCCCGGTAATACCCAGGGCTTCCACAATCGGGATCAGATCATCCAGGCTCTTGGTTGCCCGTTTAACCACCTGCTCTCCAACCGGAATGCGTTCAGGTTCATAACTGTCCAGCAGGGAAGGTGCAGCTTTACCCTGAATGACCAGGGCAAGTTTCCAGGCCAGATTAAATGCATCCTGTATGGAGGTGTTGGAACCGAGCCCGTTCATGGGAGTATGCCGATGCACTGCATCGCCCAGGCAAAAAATTCGCCCATTGGTGTTTTTCAGGGCGTACATGCTGTTTACCGTCCAGGTAGATGTAGAGTCAATTTTGATTGGAATATCGCTATCACCAATCAATTGATGCAGCACCTTTTTTGCATAGTCTTCAGTAACATCCGGTTCACCTTCGTTAATATCGTAGCCCCAGATACACAGCCATTTATTCCAGGGGCGAACCATCCGAATCAGGGGAATGCCGAGTCCGGCCAGTTCCCCCCCTGGCTGAATTACCCAGTACAGGATGCTCGGGCGATGGGCGACATATTTAGTTAAATCCGCTTCAAACACGATATTCATGGAGCCAGCCATCCCCATTTGTCCTTCCATGGGCAATTCTGCATCTGCTGCTATTTGAGAATTACCGCCATCTGCGCCCAGCAGGTATCGGGATCTGACCTGATACTCTTCCTGAGTCAAACGATCCAGCAGAGTCGTTGTGACGCCTTCATCATCCTGGATACAGGAGAGATATTCCGTATCGAATCTTACTTTTGAGCCTCGGTGTGCCGCAGTACGTGTCAGAATTGGCTCCAGCAGGTTCTGGGGTAAATCACAGAGTTTGGCGGGACTGGCAAGTTCATAATCACTTCTTCGCGCAGGCGGCATACCCCAGGCCAGCACCCGTGCCAGTTCCTCTCCGGCAAGACTGGTACAAAAGGTATTCTCTCCCATCAGCTCCTGGGGCGTAGCAAGCGCGAGACAATCTTTCTCGACTCCCAGATCGCGTAATACTTCCATGCTGCGCTGGTTGGTGATATGCGCTCTTGGTGTACGACAGGTCCAGGCAAATTTGTTGATTACCATGTTACTGATCCCGTAGCTCGACAGTAAGGCTGCCGCGCTGGCCCCGGCCGGACCCGTACCAACAATCAACACATCAGTATCATACGAAGCTTGGGTTTTACTCATGCTTTATTTACCTTCTTGGCAAGATCATTAACAAATTTTGCGATAAAAAATTCTAGCTGGCCTGCAGGCCCAAGTTCCAATACCTTATTGCAACCGGATCAATACCTATTTTGTTATTGCAGTGAGTATCTTTTGTTAGTGATACTATGAGAAAAAAAGGGAGAACCCCATGTTTGATATGCGCAAGCTCAGGCAATTCATAGCAGTCGCCGAAGAGCTGCACTTTGGCAAAGCTGCAATTCGTTTGCATATGAGTCAACCTCCCTTATCCCGAAGCATCCAGCAAATAGAAAAGGATCTGCAGGCAGAGCTGTTTATACGTCACCCTCACGGCGTAGAGCTGACCAACGAAGGAGAAGTTTTTCTTAAGGAAGCGCGCAATATTCTGCTCACTGTCGAGCGCGCTTATGAGAGAACCGCAAAAGCCAAACGTGGTGAAATTGGCCGTCTGGTCATCGCCTATCAGGGTTCCACCATTTACGACATTCTGCCGCGTATGCTGGTGAAGTTTAAAAGTAAATTCCCGCAGGCCCAGCTGGATCTGCACAACATGGATAAAAACGAACAGCTGCTGAACCTTAGAAATCACAGTATTCATATCGGCATAATACGCCATGTGAACAATGAGCCTGGCATCGTCACACGCACACTGGCAGAAGAAGCAGTTTACATCGCTGTGGCAGATGATCATGCCCTGGCAAAACAAAAATCCCTGACAATCAAACAACTTGAAGCTGAATCCCTGATAGTTTTCCCACGCACCAATCGGCCCAGCTTTGCCGACCAGGTAATTGCTGAATGTCGCAAGAGCGGCTTTATTCCCAAGGTAGTACAGGAAACGGAAGATGTAATCAGCGCGCTGGTCCTGGTTAGCGTAAAAACAGGGATCGCTTTCGTGCCTGCATCAGCCTGCAATATCAAAATTCCCGGCGTCAGTTTTTTACCTCTCAATGACAAGCAGCTAAGCGCAGAACTGTGCTGTATCTATTTAAAAGATCGTCGCGACCCTGTGCTTTCGGCTTTTTTAAATACACTCTGAAAATTCACAATACCTTTTCAGGTATCGAGCCAGCGTAAATTCGGTATTGGATTATTCGCTCAAGGGCACTTATTGTCCTGATTCTGGCTTAGAGTGAAATACGAGGCTACATTCATGGACAATCAAGAACAGTTGCAACGCAGTAAAGAAATTGTCAGCGACCTGATTGAAGCAATCAGGGAAGTATTACGCCAACATAATGTTACATATGAGGAATACCGTGCCGGATTTCGACATCTGATAGAACTGGCCGAAGCCCACGAAACACCCCTGGTACTGGATTGCTTTTTCAACCAGACCATTTGCGATATCGAAATGCAAACCCGGCAGGGCAGTCGTTCCAATGTGGAAGGACCTTATTTTCTTGAAGGGGCGCCACTGGTCACCGATACCATCAAAGTCAGAGGCAATACCGAGCCTCTGCTGATTCGTTGCCAGGTCAGGGATATACACGGCCAGCCCATTCCCGATGTCCTGACCGATATCTGGTTTGCCGATTCCAACGGTGACTACAGTGGTTACAGTGAGGATTTTCCAATCGAATATTTTCGCGGCAAGGTACTTACCGATCAGGACGGAAAATATGCAGTCCTGGGTTCCATTCCGAAAGAATATCCGATGACTTCCAATGAACATGGCCCTACAGGCAGCATAATAGAGTTGCTGGGCGGGCAGGGTATGCGACCCAAACATATTCACTTCAAATATAACAAGGAAGCTTTCGCGCCATTAACCACCCAGGCCTATTTTAGCGGGAGCGAATATCTGGATGCCGATCCGGTTGAAGCAGTCTTCGATGACCTGACGCACGAATTGAAGGACGAAAATGGTCTTGCAGTACTTGAGCTGGATGTTGTTCTGGACCCTGCAGAATAAAGAGAGAATTCAATGTGTCACGATACTGTCCCTGCATCATTACCCAAGCCTGGCCCATACCAGCTGAATGAATCCAATGGAATCAATTACCAGGATTTCACTTCAGACAATAATGCTGACGTAAGCGTTGCTCTGCTGACCGATATCTACGGCTGCAATGATTTTTATCAGAGCCTGGCTACATACTTTGCTGCCCAAGGCTGGCAGTCACATTTGGTTGATTTTTTTAGCGAACTCGGAGAACTGCCCGAAGTAACCCGGGAAGCAGCATTCGCAAGACGCCATAATTTGCACGACCGGGAAATTTGTGACGCTCTCGTGGACTATATTAACGAAAAGGGGATAAGTGCCATTGTTGGTTTTTGTCTGGGCGGCAATTTTGTAATGGAACTTGCGCACAAAAAAGTCCAGGCAAAGCTTGTTGCCTTTTATCCATTTCCGGCAGGGTTACCGAACCAGGATGCTATAGAGCCTGCTTTCACCTACCTGGATCAACTTGAACAAGCCGTCAGCGTATTAATGGGCGCCCAGGATGACCGGGTGGGTATTGATAATGTAAAGCGCCTGGCTGAAGCCGCTGAAAATATTCCTGCACTTAAGCTGAATGTCTACCCGGACAGCAAGCATGGCTTTCTGGAAGATCTGGACAGCACAGATAGCGGTCTGCAAAAAAACGCAGCACATGCTCTGGAAACTTGCCTGAATGTCATCTCCGGCAAGGCAGGCAGCGCATAATGAACGCAGAAAATATAGAAAAAATTGAGACGCAGATTATCGACCTGCCCCTGAAACGTATCCACAAATTTTCTGCCACGACAATCAATACCAAGTCATTCCTTATTGTTCGTATCTACACGAATAACGGCATCATGGGAATTGGCGAAGCCACCACACCCGGTGGGCCCTGGTGGGCTGGTGAAGCCGTGGAAACGATCAAAGTCATGATTGATACCTATCTCGCCCCGGCATTGATTGGTGAAAATGCCCTGCAAACAAAAAAACTATTGCTGATCCTCTCAGGCATTGCCGCCGGGAATCCTTTTGCCAAGGCAGCACTGGAAATGGCCCTTCTGGATATTAAAGGCAAGGCACTTGATGTTCCTGTTTATGAGTTGTTTGGTGGCTTATTACGGGAGTCAATGCCAGTAAAATGGCCTTTGGCACAAGGTGATCCTGCCGCCGATATTGCCGAAGCAGAAGTCATGATGTCGGCAAGGCTGGCGCAGGAATTCAAGGTAAAAATGGGATACATGAATCCTGATGACGATGTGAAATATATTACTCAAATACTTGAAGGGCTCGACGGCAGGGCGCCTCTATGTGGTGACCTGAATGCATCCTGGAATGAAATCAACACACAAAAATATCTGCCGGTTCTGATTGGTGAGGGACTGGATATGCTGGAACAACCGGTAGCCGCCTGGAACAAACAGGCCATGGCACGAATTCGTCAGACTTCTACCATTCCCATTCTTGCCGATGAGGCAGTCTGTACGCCGCAGGATGTTAACGAGATTAACACCTGTGCTGCTGCAGATATGCTCTCATTGAAATTTGCCAAATCAGGCGGGCTGTACGCAACCCAGCACCTGGCCCAGCTTGCTGATGCTTATGGAATCAGCTGCTTTGCCGGGACTTTTCTTGAAAGTTCAATTGGTACTTCTGCTTTTATGCATCTGGCAGCGACTCAGGGAAACATTGATGGTGGCAGCGAGCTGATCGGTCCAATCTGGCTTGCCGATGATATTGTACAGAAACCGGTAACATACAAAGATAATCATGTCTGGGTTAAGCATGAAGCAGGACTGGGCGTTTCACTGGATGAGGATAAGATCATCCACTATCAGAGGAAATAACGCCAGGCATCCAGTGGCATTGCGAAAACTTCAAGATAGCGCGAAAACCAACAGCTCTGTTAAAGCCCTTTATTCTGCTGCGAAGGTAAACACGTTGCTGCGCTGCAACTCAATCATGTCCACCAGGACGTTGCCACTTTCACGCAGATAGGGGTCCAGTTCCTCATCTTCATCCTCGGCGACTTCATCCAACCCTGGTGTGTTGATTGCAGTGACGTCTTCAACCTCATCACTGTTATCCATCTCTTCCACGCTGGCATAGGGCTCTTCACCTTTAGCAGTGCGACGGGCGTTTAAGGTCCTCAGGCGCCAGGCGTCATTTTCTGCACGCTCGGCAAGCAGGGTTTCGCGGTTCAGACTCAGGGTGTTATCTGCCCGGTTTTCCAGAGCTTTCTGAATCTGGGCATTGATATAGATAAAATCCGGATCGCCCTGCAAGCGTTGCTCGTGACGGCTGACCAGGGTCGGCAGCAGAGGCTGCAGATCGGCAAAGGGACGATAGAAAGATGTGGTTTCAATCGTATCCCAGGGCAGGGCGCTGTCCAGTGCTTCTTCACCGATTTCCTCGGAAACATCATAGATGTCAGGGAAATCGACATCAGGCAATACGCCACGGAACTGGGTGCTTTCACCGGAAATACGGTAAAACTTGGCGCGGGTGATTTTAAGCTGACCGGAACCCATCGGAATCAGTTCCTGCACTGTGCCTTTACCAAAAGTCTGGCTTCCGAGCACGACTCCCCGCTGGTAATCCTGAATGGCACCGGCAAAAATTTCTGAGGCAGAAGCACTCAGGCGATTGACCAGCACTGCCAGCGGCCCGTCATAAACCATGCCCGGATCGGAATCACCCTGCACAATATTGTTGTTCTCGGCATCCATCACCTGGACAGTCGGACCACGGTCAATAAACAACCCGACCAGGGAATTGGCTTCACTCAAAGAGCCGCCGCCATTATTGCGTAAATCCACCACAACACCATCGACATTCTGTTCTTTGAGCTCTTCGAGAAGGTTACGCACGTCACGTGTCGTGCTGCGGTAATTCGGGTCGCGATTCTGGTAAGCCGCAAAATCTATATAGAATGTCGGCAGTTCAATCACGCCGATATTGAAGATTTCACCGTCTCGCTCAACTTCAATAATTTCGCTCTTGGCGGACTGGTTTTCCAGCTGCACCGTATCACGGGTAATGCTGATGATGCGCTGTTCAAAGTCATTCTCGGCACTGCTGGGAATCACGTTTAAACGCACGACCGAGCCTTTTTCGCCGCGAATCAGCTGCACTACATCATCCACACGCCAGCCGATCACGTCGACAAAGTCGCCATCACCCTGGGCAACTGCAGTAATGCGGTCATTGGGTTGCAGTTCACCGGCCAGGTCGGCAGGGCCACCTGTCACAATTGAAACCACCTCAGTGTATTCATTTTCAGTGGTCAGCACGGCACCGATACCCTGAAGCTGAAGACTCATGTTCATGTTGAAGTTTTCGGCAGCCTGGGGCAGGTAATACTGGGTATGCGGATCCACCACCATGGTCATGGTATCCATGTAGGACTGAAACACTTCGCGCTGATCATTCTTCAGTAACTGACTTAACTGCGAACGATAGCGCTCACTCAGGTCAGCGCGGATTTCTTCCATGCTGGTTTCTTCATCTGCCAGTACCGCATTAAGCACGTTACTTTTAACCCGTTTGCGCCACAGGTCTTCCAGTTCGGCAAGCGAAGTGGGCCAGGGTTCTTCCGAGCGATCAATAATCAGACTTTCTTCTACAGTGAAATCAAAAGGAGTTTCATCCTCTTCAATGCGGCGCAGGGAATACACCATGCGTTCAATCACACGCTGGCGGTAGCGGTTATACATTTCAAACCCGGCATTAACATCGCCGGCGCGCAGCATGTCATCCAGCTCGAAGCGATACTCTTCAAATTCATCAATATCAGCCTGGGTGAAATAAATACGGGAAGGGTCCAGGCGTTCAATATAACGGTCCAGCATCAGGCTGGAAAAGTCATCATTTACCTGGACTTCAGAATAGTGATTGCGCACCAGTTGGCTCAGGACAGCACGGGTAATCGGCGTATATTCATCAATCGGTGTAATTGCTTCATAAATGGCATCAACATCCAGCGGGATATTTGACGCCAGATATTGTGGCGACTGCTGGGCAGACAATGGCAGTACTGCTGCCAGTCCAAGTAACAGGCCCAGTATGGAACCCGAAAGAACCGTTTTCGGTAAGGAAATCGCTTTCTTGATAATCATTGTGCTTCCTGAATTATGCAGTTTTCTTGCGCTTTGGACCCAAACTTAACTTATTTATAGGGAAGTTTCATCGTTTTTCTAGGGGGAACTTTGTAAGGATTGTGAACTTAATCGGGTTTTATGCGCTTTTTTTTCGCCGAGGCATGCCTGGCGGTTAATTCCACATCAATATAACGGTCAGTGATGGCACTGGAACCATGGCCGGCATCATCCCGGACATGCTCGCGTGGGCGGTGTTTCACATCTTCTGAAATGCCGGTATGCCTGAGCCAGTGAACTGTCGCAGCCGAGAGTTGCGATGCTTCTTCGCTGAATCCATCTTCTTTCATTTTAAGCTGGGCCAGGTCAAAACATTGCTGCACGATACCGCGAATTTGCCGGGTACTGGTAATGCCGCCACGCCCACGGGCTTTATGTACCAGTGGTGTGGACTCACCGGGGGAGGGCAGCGGAGTCAGATTACGTGACTCCCGGTAGCGCTTCAGGGCAGCCAGCATATCGTCACTGACCGAGACCTGACGTTCCTTGTTGCCTTTGCCTACCGTGCGAAACCACCAGTTGCCTTCCAGGTCGCGCTCAAAGTCCCCCATGCTGGGACGCCAGCGCTCGGTTTCCACCAGCTCCGAGATACGCAGATACATCGCAAACAGGGCCTGCAGAATAAACAGGGTGCGTTCATGCTGATCGGGCTGGCTTGCCGCCAGTTTTTCTGCCGCGTCCAGAACATAGGACCATTGCAGCTCGGATAAGCGCCGGATTGGCTTCTGGCTCTGGGTTTTGCGCAGGAATTTGCTCTTTTGTCGTATCTGCGCCACCGGATTACGGTCGATGTATTCTTCCTGAATCAGGTAGTTATAAAAACTGCTCAGGACCGCAAAGATTGACTGGGTGCCGCTTTGCGAGAGGGAATAGGGCACCTCCGGCTTTTGCAGCACATATGGGCGCCAGAAGGGATTGACCTCCCTGGCCCCCTGTTTTTCCACAAACCGCGATACATTCCGGTCTCCAATCCAGGCTTTGGGGGGCTGATGGGCAAATTCCACATAACTTTCGATATCCTCGCGACGGATATCGCGCAGGGATTTTTCCGCTACCAGCCAGCTCCAGTGCAGAAAATGCTCAATTTCACGGCGATAGGTCGAAAAAGTATCCGGTGAACCACGATAGGAATACAGAAACTCACTGGCATGCTGATAATCTTCCAGCGCGCCTTCAGGCTCGTTTTCCAGTAAATGCCTGATGGATTTCACCGGATGCCGGTAAGGGTTTGGCATCTCGGAGAGAGTATCAAAGAAGGGTACAGGGATTTTTCGAATTGACATTAAGTTTAAATCTTAAGGCTTTATTTAATAAAGAATTAATTATCCATAACAAGATGTAATCTTATTCCTTGCCATTGTACTATTTCCGGTAATTAATGTCCGCATATATATAAATAATTGCCTGTTACTTCAATTAAGGAAAAATTGGGATAAGATGGAAGCTTACCGCCTGACAGGGAATTCAGATGAACAATAACAAGAAAACACTGACAGCCATCCTGGCGCCTTGCCTGATAATCAACGCCTGCAGCTCAATACAGACCACCCCTGATTACACTTTCACCCTGGCAGTAATCCCCGACACCCAGAACATGACGGACTTTACCCGCCAGAGAGATCAGGGATTTGCCCTCGACAGCAGTGAAATTTTTCTCGACCAGATGCGGCATATTGCCTCAAAAGCCGAGTCACAGGGCGGAGAGATAGCTTTTGTCGCTTCGGTTGGCGATGTCTGGCAGCACCAGACCACCAATTATGACGAAGATCACTATCGACGCGGCCTGACAGCCATTGAAAACCCCCATCTGGCCGGTAATCTGGATACTCATGAAGAGGTATTCAGCTTCGAAATACCAACTGCAGCGGCAGGTTATGAATATATCAGCGAGGCCGGTATCCCGTTTGGCGTTGCGCCTGGCAATCATGATTATGACGCAATCTGGGCACTCGCGGCCTTTCCACCAAATCTGGACAAGCCCGAGGATGAACTGGAGCTTAGCACCGAAGATCTTGGCAACCTGCATGTTGCCGGGCTGGCTAATTTTCGCAGTGTATTCGGCAGCGATTCCGACTTTTTCCGGGATAAAGACTGGTATATCTCTGCCTATAACGGTGGCGATAACAGCGCCCAGTTGTTTAGCGCAGGCGGTTACACCTTTTTACATATCACCCTGGAAATGCAGGCCGGGCCTCCCATGTTAGCCTGGGCCCAGCAAGTGATTGACGCCAATCCCGGTTTACCGACCATCGTTACCACTCACGATTACATGAACGCCCAGGGAGAACGCGTACACAGCCCTATTCAGAACCTCGCCATTGCTGATCCGCAACAAAATGGCAGTTCCCAGGCGCTGTGGGACAATTTTTTAAGCAAAAATGATCAGATATTCATGCTGTTGTGCGGTCATCAGCTCGGTCAGGCACTGCGTGTGGACGAAAATGATTACGGCAACCTGGTTTACCAGATTCTGGCGGATTACCAGGAAAGGGGGCAGGCGGGCGTTGATGCTGGGCAAGCCCTGCGTGAAAACGGCCTGACCTGGGGTATTGGCGATGGCTGGTATCGTGAGCTGGACTTCGATTTATCCGGTGATGCAGCCCTGGTTCACGTCAAAACCTATTCAAGCCATTACGGGGCATATTCTTCAAATCTGCAGAGCTATCCAGACTGGTATAAAGAGCAGGAGAATCCTGAACTCACTGATGCGCAATTCTACGCTGCAGATGAATACACCATCATCATGGGTGACTTCTTCGAACGCTTTGGTGAACCACAGCTTCAAGGGTTTTCCTTTTCCAACCCACGCTTCCAGCCAACCATCGGAATAGGTCTCGATTAGACCGTATTCAATCTAAACTGCCCATTCTTACTCTTAATATTATTTTTAAGAGATGTATGTAACTTATTATTTATTAATAATTTACTGTAAATACCAGAAAGGAGTTATACTGGCTAATCTCTTATTTCCGGTAATCTTTATTATTGGTACGCAATACTTGTTTACTAGCCGATAGCGCATCTTCCCATATCTTAGAATGCCTGCTGTTTTTGTCCTTTATGGTTTCTCTTGCCAGAATTACGAGGGCAGGGTGGACACCCAGCTCTCTGGCAACAATTATGCACTGTTCGTCCGTGGCGTATCCTCGCTTTTTAGCACGGCTTATTTCCTGTTTTCTAAGCCCCAGATACTCAGCTAGTTCTCCTTCCGTGGAAAAGCCCTTCAATACCTTCAGATCGTTTAAATACGTCTCAAAAGCGTTCATATGGCCTCTCATTACGCTATTTTTGTTGACAACAGTATAAACTCTATTTTATTGTACGCGAAACTTGTTTACAGGCAGGTTTTTTAATGCGAAGGGCGAAGCCCTGAGCCTAGACTTGTACTACCAACACTTAAGAGACTAAAAATTGGAAATATCTAACTCTCAAGCTGCCCCAAGTCCAGAAAGCCCGCATCCACTGATCACTGAGGGTCGCCAAGATGGCAACTGCTGGTATGTCAAAACGACCAAATATCAGAAAGACATGGAATTAGTTGCAATAAAACTCGATTCCGAAGATCGACTAAGAAGGGGAGGTGGCTCAGCCCGCAAAAATTCATCTAAAACCCAGATGGACGATAAAACTATCAAAAAGTCACAGCAACGATCAAAACGCACAATAAAACAGCGCTGCCTGCAAGCTGAGTTCGACAGGATTCTCACTTTAACTTTCAAATTCAATTTACAGGACATAGACGAGGCTTGGAGAGTTTTTAAGTACTTCATCAAATTGATGAAAAAACGCTATCCAAATTTCACATACTTAGTGGTTCCCGAGTACCAGAAGCGAGGAGCCGTTCACTTCCACATTGCAATCAAGGGATATATCTATCATGGCACTGTACGCAGAATATGGAGACGAGCTGCTGGTACTTATGGAGGGAATGTTGACATCACCAACCCTAAGAATTACGGGCGTTTTAACACTAATAAAAGGCGCTACAGTTGGCGATCTAGTGACATTGCGAACTACCTTTCGAAGTACCTCACAAAAGACGAAACAGTTGAATTTAACCGTCGAAGATATGCATCCGGAGGAGTTTTCACAGCTCCTACAATTATTCGAGGATTTATTGCCCGAGGATTTCCGATGCACCGTCTTGCCCGAGATGTATTTAGCAAATTCCGGCATTCAATAAATTTTGAATGGGAATCAGAAGAGGGGTTCTTCCCCATCCATTACTACTCAACCTAAAGGAAAAAAACTATGCAGCAAGGTATTAACGTTGTAGGTAACTTCGCCGGTCTGAAAGATGAGATCAGAAATTATGATGGTAAACAGTCACGATCAGTCAAGGCTGCCGTGTTCATTCCAGTGATCGACGGGTACCAGGGTGAAACTGACAAGTTCGAATTGTCCATTCCAAAGTCAGAACAAGAGGGCGATGTACACAAGTCCTTAAAGTCGATTGAAGTCGGTTCTCCTGTACAGATTTTCTTTCGTAAGGAAGTGTACAAAATCGAAGGCCGCACAATTACCAGCTATCACCCGACAGCTGTCAAAGTTCCGGCAAAGAATTAGCGAAAGCTAATAGGGCGTTCCCTGTCTCCTAAGACAAAGTGCGGGGTACAACAAATCGGAGAATATCATGGTCGATTTTACTACTATCACCACTGACTTCGCTTCCGTAGTGACTGACATCGGCACTGCCGGTGCTCTGGTTGCTGGCGTCATCCTGACTACTCTCGGCTTCCGAGTTGTATTCCGTATGATCAGACGGGCGTAACCGGAATGGGGCTGGAAACAGCCCCATTTTTACTATGGCAACTAAAATTCAATATAAAAATATCTGCTTTCTAAACATTGCCCAATGGAATGAATACGGCAAGGGTATGATCGTAGACGAATTAAGAACTAAGGATAATCTTTATCTATCAGAAATATCTGATATGTCGTGGTCATCAGGAACAGCAGGAACAGCAGCCAAAGTACATGTTACATGGCGCAGCATAATCGACAACACAAGTTATACAAGTCGATGGACACAGGCAGGAGTCTGGTCTGATTCATGCGAACCAAATTTCGTAGCTGAGGATTACTTCACATTGTCAAATAGCGTAGACCTTGGTCTGGATTTAACACTCGAAGAAACCGGCATATTAATGGGGCTAATCCTAAGCTGTTACATTGTCGCTTTCGCTTTCCGTCAAACTATCAGGATGTTCAGGCAGTCATGACACTAGAAACTTTCTGTTGCATCATCATTTTAATGGTCTGGATAAAATGTCTAGAATATATTTTTCACTCATAGCCTTTACGCTATTTTTTTCAGCTCCTGCGTTATCTCAGTCAGATATAACACTTTCAGCAGGAAGGGTAATTCAGCAAGCAAAACACTCTGACGGTGTTTGGAATCTCGTACAGTTCCAAGCTACAGATCGAACAACAGGCGCCCGATTTACTGTAAATCGCTCAGTAAAAATACCAAAGGCATCACTCGGCACACTGGCAAAAGGCCGGATGTTTTCCCCACTGGGTTTGGGTTTCACAGCAGCAATGCTTGCATATGATTATTACGTCGATTCAGAAGATGAGGAGGTCTACCCCTACGACCCAGCGTTATTAGAGCAGACTATGCCAGTTGGTGCCGTTAATTTAAGACTTAATGCTGGCTATGGTTGGTCATGCCCGGGTTACGGTACAGGTTCAAATATTCCATTCCCAAGTGTAGGTCATGCACTACAGTTCATAATCGATCAATGTTCAGCGAGCAATATTTTTGAAGAGCCAGAGCATATTTTTAACCCAGATGCACAATGTGGCCCTACAGGTTCTAGCGACTACAACAACGTTCAGTCATGGTGGGGCGGCACATCAAATTATTGTGGTAACCCTGCTCGCATGATGACCATGGGAATGCAGACAGGTGAATCAACAATTCCCATACCAATAACTGAAAATAACTACAATACTTGGGTAACTGAAATTAATGGCCCTGACGCTTTAACAGCAGAGGAAATATCAGACGCTATAATGGATCACCCCAACTGGGACAAGCTCACAGAGGCTCTCCTTTACGACGAGGAATTAGGCCAGCTCGATAGAAATATTGCTCAAATATCCTCAATGATTTCAGATCTGATAAATGACCTTGAAAATTATATCAATGACGACCCAGCCGACCCGCCTATTGATGAAAACGACACAGATGTTGACAGCATTCAAGATGGTGATGCAACTGACGTTCAGCAGCCGCCAAGGGAAACAGCTCAGGAATTAGCTGATACAGTTGAAGCAACAAATGAACAGCTAGAAGCAGAGGCAAACCCAAACGCAGACGGCCAATGTGATTTATATCCAGATACATTGGGTTGTCTTGATGTTGGTGACGATTTCACAGAAACAGAACTTGATAATTATGATGTTCCTTTTGACATGACACCCGTCACGCTTGCATCAGGTGGCGCTTGTCCAAGCGATGTAGATTTCGATTTAAACATCGGCAACTATTCATTTTCATATCAACCAACTTGTAACGCTCTAGAAGATTTCAAGCCAGTAGTACTACTGGTATTTTCCTTCCTTTCGCTACTTGTTGTATCAACGGTGAGAGTATGACCACAAATAATTCAAGTAATCCAATGCAGGCTAAAATATGGGTTCTTTTTGACGATACGAATCATGCCGATGCTTATTCATATAATCAGATAACCCCTGCTGAAACAGAATATGTCAAAGTCATGACCATCGAAGATTATTTATATTTTCATGGTTTGCTGCCTCGGAGATTTATAGATGAGTCTAATTAGTGTATTAACTTCTGCAGCAACAAGACTGCCACAGAAAGTTCTAGCATCACTGGGTATAGGTTTAATTACCTTTGGCGCTGTAGTAACTGCCTTTAATTCCTTAATGACAGCATTACAAGCAAACTACTCCGGCCTTGGCTCCGAACTGCTTGCACTATTAGAGATCGGGGGTGTTACTGACGGGTTGCAGATTCTTCTCGGTGCATTTGTCGCAAAAATGACAATTCAAACACTCAGTAAGTACGGCTATTTAGGAGGCTTAACATGATCGGATTAATAACCGGAGGCCCGGGAGCTGGAAAGTCAAACCTGTGCCTATCAGACTTAGTTAAAGATATTGAGGCCGGTCGGCCTCTTTTCGTTCACGGTATCCGCGATTTAAAAATACCTCATGAAATAATCAAGTGTGAGAGCAAAGGTTGTGAATACTGCCGTGAATTGGATAACGACGAAAACTGCACATATATTTCAGCAGCAGAAATGCATAACCAGCTGCCAGATGATTGTCTCGTCGTTCTTGATGAAGTACAGCATATTTATCGACCCAGAAAACCCGGTAGCGCAGTTCCTGAAAATGTCCAATTTTTAGAAACTCATCGTCACCGAGGAATAGATTTTTATTTCATAACCCAGTCACCAAAATTAATAGACATTAATTGCCGTGAAATGGTTACCCGTCACCGTCACATTGTTGCCGGTCTTTTCAATAGAACAATCTACGAATGGCCCGAATGTAATACAACAACGCAAGAAGGTAGAACAAACGCTGTCACGTCAATTCATACCCTGGACAAAAAGGTATACGACCTTTACAAATCAGCGGAAGTCCATACTAAGCAGAAAAGAAAGGTTCCATTCATAATTTACCCGGCAGCCGTTGCCCTTGTCTTTGTAATATTCGCCGGAACCAGTCTGTTCGGAAAAATCAAAGAGGGTGATTTTTTAACGGGTGGTTCTCGCATGGCGGAAGCCAGCGGGAACCCCGTCCAACCATCAACCGAAGAAGTCACACCACAGCAACCATCCGCTGAAGGCCTCGCTAACCCTGCACCAGCTAACGGCAATATTTCAGAATTAAGCCCTGTCGATCTGCTTAAGCCAAGGAACCCGTATCAGTTGGAAAGTGCGCCAGCTTTCGACAGTTTGTTGACTGTCAATGAAGCACCTAGAATGGCTGCCTGTGTCATGACCGCTGATCGCTGCAAGTGCTACACCCAGCAGGCCACAGAGTATCCTACGACATACTTTCAGTGTGTTGACTTTATCCAAGGCAAGACGTTTAATCCGTATCGCTCCAGCCCCTGATTAACTCCTGCAATATCAGAGCTGACGCCGGTAATAGGAATTACCGGCGCTTTAGCCCGTGGCAGGACGCCAACGGGCGTGTTTATCAGCGGATTATTGCAAAAATACCGGCGATAGCCGGAGGGGAATAGGCCTAAGCCATTGATTTAGGAAGTAAGAAAGTAATTTCCGGTAATCTTTATTACCGGAAATTGTGTCATATATTGATATCTACTGTAATCAGGAACGTACCATCCTATATGAAATAAAATTCAAGGCATTGGTAAAGTCGACTCTGTATCTGCAGGTAAATGTTGATCTACAGCATTTAACAATATGGCAGTCATTGTGTAATCACCGATTACCATGGTTATTTCAATTGTCTGCTCCTCACCAAACATATCGACCATCTTGGCGAATAAGTCTGAAGGTACCTGATGATCTCCCTGTAACAAGGCTCGTGCATATTCGATAATCGTAGCGTCTCTGTCAGGCAATCCATTCGTTGTTCGATTATATTTAATTGCATCAATAACACGTTCATCAACACCAGCCTGTCGAGCGCCACGTTCATGGATGGTCCATTCGTAAGGAGAATTAAATTCCCGTGCAGGAACCAGGGTGCTGATCTCAAACACCTGGCGGTCCAGGTTACCATTGATTCGTAAAGCCTGATTCATCGCATCATACGGTTCTGCCGCTTTGATACTGTATAAGGAATTACTTGGTGGCCCCATTCTGGGTACATTGGTATCTTCACCATTGATTGCTTCGAAGATGCGTTGTCCTTCTTCATCCAGCGAATCTTTCATAATAAAAGGCAGGCGGGACAGTGACTCGGGATCAATATCTGGCGGTAGTTGCCGATCGGTCTGGGCATTTACAGCACCAATCATTAGGCCACATGCCAGAAATGTTATTGTAGTTAATCGCTTCATGAGATTTTCCTTTGATCTTAATTAGAAATAACTGCTTATCGTTTTCATTTTATTGTGGTGCTTCGACCTGATACAAAATGCCATTGGGGTCTCTTACCCACCAGGTACCATCCACTTCCTCGGGCAAAACGGCTGGACGTTGTTCCTGCCCAATAATAGCTCCATTGTCACGCATATCTTCCAGAATCTGCTGCAAATCATTTTCACGCACAACAATAGGAATAGTCGGCCCGCCATAATCCTGTACCCGATGACGCAAAGGCGCCCTCTTTTCCGGCCCCTGAAACTCCTGAAAGTTTATCGCCGGAAATCCCAGCCCGGGGAATACACCTCGTGCTGAACGATATTGCACAGTTTCCGAAGCATCAAACAGATTACGCTGTTTTTCACTCAGGGGGCGGTAGGCAACGTCCAGTGGTAGTTCAAAATTAAACACACGACTATAGAAGTTTGCTGTTTCCCTTAGATCTTCTACTGTCATCCAGAAAGATGCCTGTGTGATGCTTCGTCCCTGACTGCTATCAGCATTGTCACTTTCAGTTAATTCAACAAAAAAACTGTTGGAATCGCGCAATACCACAGCGCGTTGACCTTCATTCCGGTAAGCCCGTCCTTCTGCAGAAATAACTTCCCAGCCCAGGTTCCGTAAACCATCAAACCTGGCGTCAAAGTCATTGACCTCAAAGGCAAACAGAAGCATCCCCGGGTCCTGGAAATCACGAAATTCCTTATTGTGAGTTGAGCCCGTCCATTCAATGAGCTCTATTTCAAAATCGCTGCCGGTTACTCGCAATCCGGCTGTCCGTAACATCGAGCCGGGATCGGTCCCCAGGAATTCTCCATTCATGAGCGGACGATATCTGAGCAGCTCCATGCCCAGCACATCCTGAAAAGCAGAAATAGAAGCATCCAGACTTTCAACGTTCAGGTGAATACGCTGGTAATCAATAACTCTTTGTTCTCCGACAGTCATTGATTGCTGAGCATTTGCTGCCATTGAAATTGTCAAACATATTGCCACTGTAAGAATGAATCTCATAAGTTAACTTTATATTTCTAAAAGCCTTGTAAATTGCATGGTTCTCCCACACTTCAGAATTATCTTTAAAAGCTTATATATATTTAAATACTCATGCTTTCATTATAGCGATTAGTATTGGCATTAACTCTTGCATTGCTTTTTCTGCAGTTTTTAGTTTTAGTTTTCCATTAGTAATCATATCTACCCTAACCGGATTTTGGGTAATTGAGAAATAAACTCCGGTAAACGCAATATACCGCCAGTACAATTCAGTTTCAGAAAGTTTTGGTAACGCCTTGCTGAATGCATCAAGAAACTCATTATGAGATTCCTGGAAACAGCGATGTACTATCGCCTGGATCTGATAGTCAGTGTTTTGTATCAGGCGACGGAGGAATTTGTTGAAAATTATTATCTTCTTGTCTTTACTTAGAAGACCTTCAAGTGCAGGCATATAAAAGGCGTTGATGATGTCCACCAGCTTTGGTTTTGCCACCCTGTTTGTTGCTGATTTCAGTAATCTGTAACGTTCACCCCGGAAACTGATTACCCCTCTTTCCGCAATATGATAGAAAAGGTCATTTGTTGATTTAAAGTGGTAGTTTATTGTCCCGACACTGACCTCTGCTTTTCGACTAATTTCTCTTAAAGAAGTGTTCAAACCATTTTCAGCAAACAGCTCCATAGCTGCATCCATAATATCTTCCGCTGCTTTTGAGGCAGGCCGAGCTTCATCGTTGTTTTCAATATTTAACTCACGGCGCCAGCGGTAGTAGGTTGGTTGTGTCAGCCCTTTTTTTTCACAGGCCTCTGCTACCGTCATACCCTTCTCTGCCAGAGTTTTTATCTGTTTAAGAATTTCACCTTTATCCGCTGTATATTTTTCAGGTTTGTTCATATTTGGGAGCTGTTTTTAGTTTGAGGTATCCATTTTATAGAAGGCATTAACCCCCTTTTGATAATACCGGCATTTAAAATGTCGTTAGCATATTGATTATTGTACAACTGTACGATAAATTATCAAAATACTAAAATCATAAGAAGATCGAAACATAAAGGGGCATTACTGCCACCTAAATAATTATGAGCCTGAGAAACACTCCTCAAAATTACGGTACGGTAGCTAAATGGATTCATTGGCTTACTGCGGGACTCTTTTTGGCTTCTTATATCAGTATTTACTATGAAATCTGGTTTACACCAGGCTTGCCTCCACCAGGAGAACCACGTGACCCAGCCTATTGGATTTCCCTTCAAATTCATTTATCGATTGGTGTTTCAATCTTTGTTCTGGTACTGCTCCGAATAATATGGCGATTGATGAATAAACCTCCCAATGAAGAACCAGGGACCAGACTGGAACATTTTGCGGCACGAGCCGGTCACTATGCCTTGTACCTGTTCATGATCATTCAGCCAATTCTTGGCTACATAGGCACTTCCGTGGATACCGAGTTTTTCTTTCTGTTTGATATTCCAAAATTTGCTGATACACCATTGTTCGAGCCTCTCGTCGTGAATGGCCTTGGCATGACGTTCCAGGAATTTGAAGTACCCATGGATTTTATTCACAAGGAAGTATTTGGCAGATGGGTAATCTGGATACTTATCGTTGGTCATATTTCTGCAGCACTTTATCACCACTACATCAGGAAAGACCGAACCATGTACAAAATGACCAACGAAGCTCATCACGCGCCCCAACAGACACAATAATTATTTTTATATACAGAAACTACATTACTTAAATTAAAGGTGAATAAAATGAAAATACGATCCGCTTTACTCACAGCAATTATCTGTCTGACCCCTGCTCTCCAGTCTTTTGCCCACCATTCTTTTTATTCTCAATTTGATTCCGATGCCCCAATTACTCTGATTGGCACTATTACCAGTATTGAATGGCGTAATCCGCATATCTGGATTATGCTGGATGTGCCCAATGAAGATGGGTCCATCAGCGCCTGGCGCTGTGAAGGCGGCGCCCCTAACGCACTGGTTAGAAACGGATTTACCGAAAGCACCCTGGAAGTCGGAGAAGAGCTGACCATCTATGGCTACCGTGCTTTTAATGGCCAGAACATCTGTAATGGTCGTGGTTGGGAATATCAGGGAGAAACCATATTTGGCCGACCCAATGATGATGGGCCTACAGCCCCCTCCAGAAACTAAATTATATAAATCCGGAGAATTTTCATGAAAACGTTAAAAACTGCAGCTTTAATTTGCCTTACTTCAATAAGTTTTGGGGGGTCTATAAATGCTTTTTCACAAGGATTCCCTGTACTGGCTGAACAACCTCAAGCGGATGGCACTACTCCGCCAAGAGATAACTGGGGACGAGCAGACCTGAATGGTGTCTGGAACAAGGCAATTCACATGAACATTGCTGCACCTGTTGAACCCCTGCCCTTCACCCCAGAAGGCCTTACTGCCTTCAACGAAGTTGCCAACTTAATTGATAACACCTCCAGATGTATCTTTCCTGGTGTTCCACGAGTTAATAATTCGCCGTACCCGTTTCAAATCATGGTAATGGAAGACAAAGTTATTTTTCACTACGAATATATGCATAACACCCGTGTTATTTATACCGATGGAAGAGGACACCGTGATACCTGGTCACCTTCATTAATGGGAGACTCAATTGGCAGGTGGGAAGGCGATACTCTGGTGATCGATTCCATTAATTTTACAGACAGGACTTGGCTGGACGACCATGGTAATCGACATAGTGATGAACTGCATGTGATTGAGCGCTGGACACGTGTTAGTGCCAATGAAATCTGGTACCAGGCAACAATTGATGATCCTAAGTTTTATACTGAGGAGTGGACTACCGGCTTTATGATTGCCAAAGCCCCCGATGACTGGGAAATTATGGAATATGCATGTACGGACAATAACAGAGACCAGTATGACGGCCTTCTACAGCCTGGTGCACTAGATGGTTCTGGCCGTGATGGCTCTGCACTTGCCACACCACCTCCGGAAAGGCGATAGTAGTCGACTAATGCCTTAACTCGGTAAACTGCTGATCGCTGAAAAAAGCAAGCGGGTTCCTCATCTCGCCAGTTAGCGTATAATCAGAAAGCCGTCAAGAACTGCAAAGTACCGGGCTCAAACTGCAAGCCCGGTACTTTTCACAACATTTGGAAAATCTCTTCAGTACCTGGTGTTACTTAAAAACTCTAAATTTTTTTTCAGTTTTGATAATTTATATCTATGCCAGCAAAACGCTTACTGGATATTTTTCTAGTCACCAGCATCGACAGATTGCTCGATGCAAATGATTTATTTCTGAATAGCTCAATACACTCATCAACGACTTTTGCTTCAAGTATAAGCTTTTTACCTGGAAATGAATAAGATTAAAAATTTCAGGATGTGATTTATATACTTCGGTTTTAGGATGATTATTGTGAGGATTGCCCAGTTATACTTTATTGTGTCTATGGCATTCCTGACAGCAGTAATAACAACCATCAACAGGCTTAAATCCGAGCGCCTCTGCTTCTTCCAGGGCTGAAAATCCATTAGTCTGCCAACCCAGCTTTACCCGGTTTTTCTTTTTGGGCCAGTGGCCACAATCAACACTGATGTCATGAATCACATGCCCTAAATGCGGTAATCCGTTATTGTTCTTGTTAATGATGTAATTTGGCAATTTTGGTAACTGCAAGTCGGTTTACAGGTCAGCAGTTATGATTTTATAAACCGATGACTAAGAAATGATAAAGATCAGCTCATAAATTGACACACAGTAGTTTAACTTACAAGCATCATGAAGGTAGTTTTATTGTCAAATAAGGAGTGAAACTAGGCAGATGATGTATACGCCGTCAATAGTTGATGGCCACTATCACTGTCTACCAGGTCAAGAAAAGCATCAGAGACTTCCGGGTCATATAGCACCTCCCTGTTCTTCTTGATTTCATCTATTGCCAGCTGAGGATCAAGTGCCGGCCGATAGGGTCTGTGTGAAGCCATTGCCTGAACGGTATCAGCGATTCCTATAATTTTAGCTTCCAATATAATTTCACCATTCATCCTGCCGTGTGGATAGCCGCTGCCATTATAGCGTTCATGATGTTGCAGGACCATTTCTGCTATGGGCCAGGGAAATGACAGATCATTGACTATGTCGAACCCTGAAATCACATGGTCTTTAATCAAGCCGAATTCATACTCATTTAACACGCCGGATTTATTGAGTATCTCAGTAGGGATATTAACCTTTCCGATGTCGTGAATGGTTGCGCCCAGTAACAGGCCTTTTATAAAATCTTCACTCTTGTTGAGTTTTTTGGCTATTCCCATGGCGATTACCGCAACATGATTCTGGTGACCAAAAGTGTATGGATCTCTTTTCGCAAGAGTCGAAGAAATTGCATGCACAGTTTGATTAAGGGTGTTCTCCAGGTTTTTATTTGCCTGAATGATGTCGCTTAAATCAAAATATGTGCCTATATAACCAGTCAAATTTCCGTCTTCATCACGAGTTGCTGTAGCTTTTAAATAGACACAGATTAATTCGCCGGTTGCTTTCCTTCTATAAACCTCCCCTTCCCATGAGCCATCTTCATTGAGCACTGAGGTTGTAAATTCGACTTTTTTGTCGTCAATTTCTTCAGGGGGATTGAGCAGACTTAGTGGTTCTCCAATTATTTGCTCAGGGGTATAACCTAGAAGTTCATAAAATGCCTTATTGACATAGATAATTTTTAAATCGGTTGCGACCACTAATGCCGCTTCGGCCATTTGGTCAAGGGCCAGCAATAAATCTTCGTTGGCCTTTTCAATTTTTTTCCTCGCTGTAATATCCCGGTCAATACCACGATAGCCCATGAACTTTTTATCATGGTCATAAAATGGATTGCCACTTGTTTCAAGACAGACCATGTGCCCATCTTTATGTAAATTATAGTTTTGTAATAAACGGAAAGGTTGCTGTACAGAGAAAATGGGCTCAAAGGTTTTTTTTAATCGCTGAGCTTGAGAGCGCGGCATTAAATCGAAAGGTGTCAATCCAAGCACTTCTTCAGGCTTGTAACCCAGAATATGAAATACCTGGTGACTGGCAAAAGTATAACGCCCATGCTTGTCTATTTCCCAGAACCAGTCATCGGTAGAGTTTATTAAATCTTCGAATCGCTGGTTTGAAAAAATTGACGCATCAGAGCCTGAATACGATCTGTTTTTATAATCTGAATAACTGTTTTTTTTATCTTTTTTCACGGCTCAGTCCCTGAAATTTGTGAAAGTGTTTAGCTTTACCAGCAGCTTGATAACACGGCTCAAAATTGTTATATGCGCTTGATAATTAAATATATTTCATCTTTTTCATTTAAGCTGTATTTATGCATTTACTCAAGAGGAGCTAATTTCTTTCAAAGTTCTTGCGTAACTATAATTAAACTAAAATTTTAAAATTGCAAGAGAAACAGTATGTTTTGCTTTAGCTTTGAATTATTTAAATTAATTTATTCTGCAGATGTCAAGAACAAGAATTAATAAATGACGAATGGGCACAAGAAATGAGAGTTCCGATGATTACAGTTGCTGGATATTTCTATTTTAAAATAAGTGTTTGAGGTTATTTTAATTTATGAAACAAGCCATACTTACTCGGTCTTCAATTGCAAAACCCAGTGACTTATAGAAATCAGTAACTTCTGTATTGGTGGAACGAACTTGAAGATTAACTTTGACACAACCAGCCTCTTTAAGTTTGTTTATTGCATATCTAACTAATTCTGAACCAATTCCGACGGTATTTATCATCTACACAAAGTGCATACAGCCATCCTCGATGGCCATCATATCCTGCGATACAGGCACCAATTATTTTATTTCCAATATCAGCTACAAAAACAAGATTATCGACCAATAATTTAGAGTCTTTTACTGAAGAAGGCTCATTGTGAGGCGCTCTTCCTGGAAAAACAGTTTCCCAAAGTGAAATTAACTGTTCACGATCTGCTTTTAAATATTCTCTAATTTCCATTGTTAAGATAGGAGCGACATATTTTCACTTAAGAATTAGTCATTTTTTCCGTTAAGAAGACTTACTGGATATATAACTCCTAACTAGATATTGGATAACGGCTAAATAATCATCCCGACAAACCAAGATTTTCATATATCTCTTTAATAGAATCCTCACCTGAAAATAACACAGTATTAAATCCAACCTCAGAAGCTATAAATATATTGATTTTGTTGTCATCTATAAACAAGCATTCTTCTGGGATTAAACCATACCTTTCACAGAGAGCTTTAAATGGAACGTCGCATTTTTTTGTTTCCCCAACCTCAAATGACCATAAGGCTCCATTGAAATATTTGAAAAAACTATGCTTTCCCTGAATATAATCAGCCCATTTTTCACAATGGTCTGAAAGTAAATATAATTCGCAGGAATTTGACACTGTTTCAATTAATTCATTTGTATGGTCATAAGGGGAATCAAACATTCTCAAACATTCACGATCAAAAGCCTCTTCGTACTCTTTACCAAGGGGGTTTTACCCCGATTTCACGGATAGTTTAGTTAAGTGTAAATTT
>CERN01009639.1_pt1 | contig 56474 bp, 51 predicted proteins | sample 530761 | NCBI WGS metagenome assembly CERN01 (sample SAMEA2620947, study PRJEB7988) | marine metagenome | isolation source: saline water (ENVO:00002010), including | reverse complement strand
AAGATCAAGAATAACTTTCCCGGTAATCCGTGAAGAACCAAAAAAGAGCCCCTGTGCGGGGCTCTGGTCGGTGAGTTTCAGGCTTCAGGCGCTGAGCCTGAGTGCGCTCTCTGCAGGCGGTCTGTGCACCGAGCGCTCCTCGTCCGTTGCGCTGGCAGCATTTTTCACCACCTGATAGACATGGAAGGCCTCCGGGCCAAAGGGATCAACGGCCGTGTCTACGTAGCAATGGCTAACCGGCACCGGCACACCCGAGCCAACCACCATGAACTGATGCTCGCTTACCGGCAGGTCGATCTTCAGCGGCTCTTCGACCCACAGGTATACGCGTTTCTGGGCAACCACATACTCGCAGCGCACGATCCGGAACCCCTCGCGCAGGGCCAGGCTGGTCACTTGCTTGTCATTGGCCAGTTGATACTGATGGATGGTTTTCATGACCTGTCTCCGAACAGTTTTGACGGATTCAGGGTCAGCTAAATGAGGGTCTTTATAAATCGATCTATTTGGAATTTATAGTTCGATTTTTTCGATGCTGTCGTCCAGCTCGGGCCGAGACTTCAACAGTGCCTCAATGGCCGGGTTGCCGCTGGAGCGCGCGCGGGTGACGGCGTATAGCGTCTCCCTGACCTCGCCAATCGAGCCGATACACTCCACTTCGTATTGGCGACATACCTCATCGTGAATCACCGTCGGGGCGGCAAAGTAGCCCAGCCCCTGACGGCCGAATACCTTGATCAACGCACTGTCGTCGACCTCGGCCACCACATTGATGCGGATCCGCTTGGCTGCAAACCAGTTCATCAGCTCGTTGATATAGGGCGCATTGAGAGAGGTCGTCAGAAAGGGCTGGCGGTCCAGGCTCAAGGGAAAGCCTGGCCTGAGCCGCGCGGCCAGCTCCGGGGTGGCAAACAGGGATATGGACGAGCTGGCCAGCCGCGTGGCGCGAAACTGGCCAGCGTCCTTGAAGTCGGGCTGGCGGTCGGTCAGCAGAATATCCAGCTCCCGTTGGCCGAGCTGGCGCAGCAACTGCCCCGTCTCCCCGGTCTGGCAGACCAGATGCACCGGCCGCGGCTGCGACAGCGCAGGCTCGGTCAAATGGTAGGCGATCAGTTTGTGGATGGAGGCGGCGATGCCGATAGCCAGCGTCAACGGGCGATTTTCCGGCGGCTGCTGCAGAACCTCGGTCAACGACTGCACAGACTGGAAAATGTCGTCGGCATAGGAAAACACCGTCTTGCCGAAGTCGGTCAGCTGCAGCGAGCGGTTGGCCCGCTTGAACAGTGCACCACCCAGCGACGCCTCCAGCGTTGCCAGCTGACCGCTCAACGTCTGCGGCGACAGATCAAGACTCTCCGCCGCCCGGACAATCGAGCCCGTTCGGGCAATCATCCAGAAATACTGCAAATGGCGAAGATTCAATTGGTCCACGGGCCGCACTCTCGGTCTGTCAGGGGCTGGCTGCTTGTTGGGGCGATAGTAGCAGCAGTTTTGCCAGTGTGGGGGAGGGGGGCGTCAGTGCGGCGTTGAGTGTTGCCGGCTCGGCGTTCTTGCGCACTTGGGTTCCTAACAAGAGCTTGTCCTCAGTTCTCTTTGTCAGCCAGAAACTGCGCTATCTCGGTAGCCGTACTGCGGGCGGTGCGCGTGACGCCGATCAGGGTTGCGGAAGCCAGCCCGGTCCACTCGCCATAGCCCACCAGCCATAGCCTGGGTTCGTGGGTGGCGCGGGTGCCCTGAACCTCGACGCGGCCCTCATCGTTGATGAGCCCCAGACTCGCCAAGTGGCCCAATGCGGGCCTGAAACCGGTGCACCAGATCACGGCATCGACCTCGGTCTCGAAACCATCGGGCCACACCACACCGTTGCGGGTGAAGCGAGTGAAGGGGCGAATTGCGTGCAAAACGCCGCGCTCTCGTGCGTCGACTACGGGCGGCACCATCACCACATCACCCAGGCCACCCACCGGCTGGTCGATGACGCGGCCTTCCTGCTGGGCTTTCCAGCGTTCGGTTGCGCGCTCGAACAGCACGCGCCCGTCAACGTCATCAGGCAGGAACAGAGGCTCGGTAGCGGTCACCCAGGTGGCGTCTGCCACTTTGGAGACCTCGGCAAGAATCTGTGCGCCGGAGTTGCCGCCGCCCACAACCAGTACGCGCTTGCCGGCAAAGGGCTGGGCCTCGACATAGTGGGCCGAATGCAGTTGCTGGCCTTGAAACGACTCGGCGCCGGGATAGGCGGGAATATAGGGGTTGCTCCAGGTGCCAGTGGTGCTGACCACGGCTCTGGCCTGCCAGTGCTGCTGCCCGGCGCACACGCGCAGCCCTCCCTCAATCCGTTCGAGTGCAGTGACGCGCACTGGGCGCTGGAGCGGAAACCGGTAGCGCTCCTCGTAGCGGCTCAGGTAGTCGATCACGTGGTCGCGGGCAGGATAGCCGTCCGCTACCGGCGGCATCATCCAGCCGGCGATGGAACTCCAGGTGGCGGGAGAGAACAGCCGCAACGAGTTCCAGCCGTGCCGCCAGGCACCGCCAGGCCCGTCTTCTGCATCGAGAATCAGGTATGACAAGCCGGTACGTCGCAGGAAGTACGCCGTAGCCAAGCCCGCCTGCCCACCACCGATGACGATGACATCCAATAGGGTCTCAGGGTTGGCTTTCATTCCGGCTCTCCTGCACATGAACAGCTGGAGTCTAGCAACTTGCACGCACGCTTGGCTGATGTGCGACAAATGCGCAGCGATTCTTTGCTAGAGATATTGGTGCAGCGAAAGGATTTGATTGACGTATGCGCGGTAGCTGGCGGCTATGATTAGAGGACAGTCTATGGTCCGGAAACCACGGGATGCAGCGGGGAGGGGAGAGTGGTGGGCCCACCAGGACTTGAACCTGGGACCAAGCGATTATGAGTTTGCACGCAACGCTGCAAGCCCAGCAAAATCAGGGGTAATCTACCGTAAGCCAGAAAAGCTAAAAGTATTTACGTGGCAGTAGGTTAGCGTAATTTTGCGAAGATGGCCAGAACGGGTGAGTGTACTGCTACTGTACCGATTTCAGCTGCTTTTCAGTACAGTCAGCCGCGCTTCGCTGGTGGCCATTTGAGTAGTCAAGGATTCCTTGACTACTGGTTTGGAGCGTGGGGCCGGTGGACCTCAGCAGCAGCTCATTTTAGCCGGGCCCATAGCTGCAGGTGAGACTGTGGAGTATGTGATGACGACGAAAAAGCGTAATAGTCGAATTTTGAACGAGATGCACGAGACAGTGCGTGGGCTTCATGGTGCCGGTCTGATCAGCAAGCGTCGCATGGGGCAGTTCGAGGTGCTGTGCAATGTAGCCAGATGTCGCCATCGTCAATATCAACTGTCAAGTATTACTTGACAGTTGATATCCGGCCTCGTGCAGCTTACGCGTGTGCTTTTTGCCCGACCACGTCCATCAGCTTGGCGTAGTCCGTCACCACGTCGTATTTCACCTTATCCTCGGTCACCTGCTGGCTGATCTCGTCGAAGAACTTGCGGGCGCAATCGATCTTCTTCTGCTCAATCTCGCGCAGCTTCATGGATGACATAGTGCCTTTGGTCTCGGCAACGAAGTAGATGTGCTTCACACTGCCGGCACGGAAAGAGATGGCCCAGTCCGGGTTGTAGTCGCCCACCGGCGTTGGGATCAGGAAGCCCCTCGGCAGCTTGGCATAGACCACCACCTCGCTGCTGGTATCAAGTTCTGCGACGAAGCGCCGTTCGATCTCAGAATCGGTGATGGCGTAGTCGTAGACGTGATTTTTGAGCTTTTGCGTGGCACGGGAGAAGTCTTGTCCGGTTTGGTTGGCGGTGAAGATATCCACATCGTAACGCTCGTCCACTTCATCGTAGGCCAAACGCTCGATGACCATCGCGGCCTTCTGTTCGGTGATCAAGCGGGAGGCCTCGGCAATGAAGTGTTCAGGGTTTTGCCGGAACTGCTGGAACACGGCGGGTTGTATACCTTGCAGAACTTTGGCTGCCGTCTGGCGGGTCAGCTGGGCGTTTTCGGCCACCTTGCCTACCAGGTCATAGCGGACCCGCGAGTGGATTGAGTCGCCATATTCCGTGGCGGTTTCCTCGACCTTGAAGCCATCGCCCTTCTTTAGTTGCTCATCTGTCAGGTCATCCTGCTGGATGCCCTTTTGCACGGTGTATTGAAGCGGGGTGACGCGCAGGCTCTTGTCCAGGGCTGCGATGCACTTGCGGACCAGCTCATCCGAGTCAAATTCGACACGGTACACCGCTTTACGATTGATCCTTTGCCACAACGCCTGAAACTCCTTCTTGTCAAAGTTGGCGTTGAGGGGGTTGGTTTTCGGCTTGCGGCCATCCTCGATTTTAGGCAACTGGGCGTCGCTGAATACGCTGTCGATCAGCGCGAAGACCTGATCCGCATAGGGCTTCAGCTCTTCCGGCAAATCAGCCAAAGTGCCTTGCTCTTTTGCCTCGTGGTAAGTCGGCGCTATTTGGTCGGTTTCATCGGTGTAGTCGTTCTTCACCAGGTAGCGGTATATCTGCTTGGCCATAGCGGGGGTCACGTCCACCGGCCCTTGCTCTGTCGTCAGCTGCTTGCCGGTGAAGTAGGCTTCGGTTGCCTGGCGCGGCCGTGCGCTAAGAGTGTCACTGATCTCCTGTTGAAGACCAGCGACAAAATCCTTGTAACTCTCACTGGCAATCACGGTCAGCACGTTGATGGTGTGAACCACGGCGGGGTTATCCATGCGGTCACCGTGCTGATCCACCGACAAGCGTAACCCGCGCCCGACTTCCTGGCGTCGTGAGATGGTGTTGTCGCTGTGTTTGAGCATGCACATAACAAAGACGTTGGGATTATCCCAGCCTTCACGCAGGGCCGAGTGAGAGAAGATAAATCGCGTCGGCTCCTGGAAGGACAGCAAGCGCTCCTTGTCCTTCAAAATCAGGTCGTAGGCATCCACATCGTCAGAGTCAACTGAACGCGCCCCAACAGTCGGATCTTTCAGGCGGTTGGTCTTCTTGTCGATGGCGAAGTAACCATTGTGCGTGGCTGCCGGTTCGATACCGTCCAGGTACTGCCGATAGGCTTCATTATCGATCGCCAGCTCAGACAGATATTCGTCCTTTAGCTGTTGATACTCTTCTTCGAAGATACGGGCATACTCGCCCTGCTCATCCGGCTGGTCATAGTCGCGGTACTTGGCCACCTCGTCGATAAAGAACAGCGACAGCACCTTGATGCCCTGAGCAAACAGCTGCTTTTCCCGATCCAGGTGGGCCTTGATGGTTTCACGGATCTGGATGCGCCGGATGTCTCGCTCGGACACATCGCCGTTGGCTTCACCGGCCTTCAATACCAACCCATTGGTAAACTCTACGGTGTCGGTAGTGGCGTCGATCTGGCTGATAGTGAAGCCGTCACGGTACTGATCAAGCTCGCCGGACTCGGCAAACAGATCATCGCGAAACTGCAAGCGGCGTAGCTGACGCTTGATCTCTCCGGACTTCAGCTTCACTTCCAGTTCAATGCGAGCGACTGGTGCCTGCCTGGATATGTCGATGCCTTCCAGATACAGATAGGCATTGGTACCAGCCAGCCCCCGCGTCTGAATACCACGCACGGCGATCTTTTTGACCAGTTTCTGGTTGTAGGCATCTAGCGCATCCAGGCGGTGAATACGGTTGTGCTGGGTTCGGTGTGTGGCCGAATACCGCAGTATCATCAGCGGCTTGAATTGGGGCAAAGCTTCCATGGTGGCTTTGCCTTCCATCTTTTGCGGTTCATCCAGAATCAGGATCGGCCGGTTGGCAGCGATCACATCGATCGGCTTGCGCGACTGAAAATCGTCCAGCTCATCGTAGATACGCCGGTTGTCTGCGCCGCGAGCGTTGAACGCCTGGATGTTCATTACCATCACATTGATGCCGGCATCCGACGAGAAACTCTCCAACTCATGCAGGCGCTTCGAATTGTAGATGAAGAATCGCGCCTTCTTGCCATAGCTCTCTGTGAAGTGCTCAGCCGTGATCTGTAGTGACTTGTACACCCCTTCACGGATGGCAATGGACGGCACCATGATGATGAACTTGCTCCAGCCATAGCGCTTGTTCATCTCGAAGATCGTCTTGATGTAGCAGTAGGTCTTGCCGGTGCCGGTCTCCATTTCCACGTCGAGGTGGATGCGCGTAGCCGCCAGAGCGTCCTTTTTGTAAGCCGCCTTGACGGGCACGCGATTGCCCTTGTTGTCGTAGGTCGTGAACTCGGTCAGCGACGTTGCAACCGGCAGGTTTTGGCGTCGCTGGACAGTTTGGATATTCTCCAGTACCTGAGCTTCGCTCAGGGCCAGATCTGCGTTTCTGAAGCCATCCTCATCAAAGGCGCTGGATTGGGTGCGCTGACCTGGATCGATCCGGTAGGTCAAACCGTCGAGTAGGGGCTGACCGGCAAAGCAGTCGACTACGGACTCCACGGCGTGGGTCTGGTAGGCCTGGGTTTTAAACTTCAGCTTCATGGCATTCTCTTTCTGCATTCTTTCTGCAAATGCGCGGAGTTGCGCTCTTGCAGAAAGGCATATGTATTTGATTTATAAGGAGTCTTTTTGGTCATCAGCATATGTTCATTCTGCAAGCTTCCATTCTGGCTTGCCTCGTGAACCTGCATTAAGAATGCGTCCGCGCCGCCTCAGCTTGGTCAGCAGATTGCCGATCTTGCGCTGCTTCTGCTCCGGGGTCAGTGCATCGCTGAGCTTCTCGATCAATAGTTTGTCAATCTCGGCACGGCTGGCCTGACCTGACTCACGCAGATAGTCGGTGAGCAACTTGGCGTAAAACTCGTCATCCTGGGCGCGGGTGCGGATGTAATCCGCCATGTTTCCGGTGGCCTTGGCAACGCTGGCTGATACATGGAAACGTGGCTTGCGGCCCTCAATCAGTCCGGCACGCTTCAAGCGGCCCACCGCTTCATCGGGGATCGGCAGCTTCTTCTGTACCCGGTCGAGGGCCAGTACATCTGCCAGCGGCAGATCGGTCTTCTGGATCAGCAGACGGCTATAGGCAGGGTCTACAACGCTGCCGTAGATGGTCAGTCTGACTGCGCTGGGCTCTGCCAGGTCGAAGTCCGGCATCGGGAAGTAGCGTTTTGCCTGACGGGCATACATATCGTGAATGCCGTAACCCATGGTGTCGATCATGTTCAACTCTGCCATGGCCTGGGCCAGGAAGGGGTTGCGATAGCGGCGCGGTATGCGATTGCCTTCCAGGTAGTCACCTGGCGCACCGTCAAAAAAGTTGCCCTCGTTTTCAAATACCAGGCGGTCGGGCTGCTCGATCACCACCACCCGGCCGTTTCGGGAGTAGTCCTGATGGGCAATGCAGTTGTGCAGGGCTTCCAGCACGATCTTCTGATCGTATTTGGAGACCTCGATGGGTAGCAGCTCGTCCTGAGGTAACAGCCGTAGTTGGATATTGCGAATGCGCTGGTACAGCCGCGTAGTGGTCAGCAGAAATGGCGGCGCAAAGTGCTGGTAGGCACGTTCGGCGCCCTCCAGCTTCCAGGTCATCTGCGCCGGGTGCGGCGACAGGTGCCAGACCGACTCTGGCTTACCCAGCAACAATAAAGCCGTGCGGGTGATTTGGCCGTTCTGCGTTATACGTGCCCGGTCCAGGAAAGTCGTCAATGGCCAGCCCATGACCTCGTCGGCACTGAAGCGGTTGGCATACTTCTGGGCAAAGGCTTCCCGTGCTCTGGTCAGTGCGGCTTCGTCCAAGTCAGCCAGGGTGGCTGCCGGAACCCGTTGTGCGCTCCAGTCCTGGGCCAGGGTCTGGTCGCGAATCTCATCATGCTTGTCCAGGCCAAGGGCGCCCAGGCTTTCGCCGGCACGGGCGTGATAGTGACCTTTCCAGGCAATCGGAATGCCCCGTGGTGCTGCAGGTATTTCGAACATCAACACCCTACCGTCCGGGTGATGCAGCACGTGAATGTCACGGAAGGTGACGCTAGGCTCGGTACTTTGTGCCACCTGTTGCTTGAGGCTATGCAAGCGCTCCGGTTGCTCCCGGTAGTTAGTACCCACCACGCTCCGGGTTTTGTTATTAACGCCAAAAACCAGCCAGGCACGTTCCTGCCCGCGCAGGTTCGCTTCGTTGCTGAGTGCCGAGAAGTACTTACCAATGTCATTGGTGGAGTAATCATTGTCGGCCTGCTTAAACTCCACCACCTCGTTTTCCCAGGTGGCGATCAGGTCCGCAAGCAACGTGTTCAGGGCTGGCTGGTCCATGCTGCGATCCTCAGAGGCTTCTGACTTCGGTGCTGGGCGACAGCTGACGGAAGATCTGCTCGACGTTGATCTTCACCGCATCAGAGACGAAGCCATTGTCGCGGAACACCACGCGCAGTGGTTCATGCTTGGCCAGTTCCTTAACCAGCTCTTCGGTTATGCCCGTGTCGAAGCACGCGACCAGGGCGTTGTCATCGACAAAAAATACCGTTTTTCCTTGCAGCATTTCACGGCGAATCGGCAGCGTTAGATCTACGCCCCAGTCCACCAATACCTGGAATAGCAGATCTTCCGGCGTTCGGTCCGGTTTGACGTTGTCCACAGCTTCCAACAAGTCACCCTGGGACAGCTGATCGGGGCGGTAGTAGATGTCCTTCATGTTAGAGGTGTCGACTTTGAGCACGCGGAAGCCGAAGTCCAGTTTTTCAGAATCAGGAAATTCTTCTTTGACTTTTTCAGCTGCTTTACGGATGCGCTCCTTTCCAATATCAGCGATGCTTCTGAAGCCAGCTTTATATGCCTCCGTTGAATCATCGATCTCTTCTGGCAGTTGCACCATTATGAAGCGACGATTGGTTTTATCTTCTGCATTGAGCTGCATAACTGCATGGGCAGTGCTACACGAACCGGCAAAAAAGTCCATGAAGATATCTCCATCTTCTGCGGACTTAGAGGCAAGAAGTGCTCGGATTAAGCTTGTTGGCTTAGGATATGAAAAGTAGCTTTTACCCCCAAACAGGTTCTCCACCTCAATACCTCCATCGCTCTTCAGTGAAAGTATGGATCGTAGGAGGAACTTGTTCACTTCATCGAGATAGGTAATTGAGCTCGGCTGTTGGTTTTCATCCTTTGCAAACCATATTCGCCCGCACCTAAAGGATCCATCGTGCAGCTCCTCAACACTAGCGTATTTCCCATCCTTCCTTTGCGCAGCCTCGTTGAAAGTATCTTCCTTCCATCGCCAACCGCGATCGGGAATCTTGACCGGCTTCTGGGACTTGGGGTGAAGCACCTCGTACCTTGGGCCAAACGTATTAGCATTGGGCCAGCTCATATTGATCTTTCCCCAGAGTCGATAGTCATTATCGAAAGAATTATAGAGGGTTATGCCTCGGTCATAGGCGTGTTTTTTGTATAGCCTCCTTATCTCTTTCTCGGCATCTTTTAATGGAACTCTTTTCCGCCGAAGCGCTGAGACTAGGTCGTCAATATCTTCTAGACCGTCTTTCCGCATGTAGAATTCATGTCGCACATCGCTGTTCTTCACATAAACCAATATAAAGTCATGAATATTCCCAACACCTTTATCATTCTTAGGAATACGTTTATTCCATGTGATGCACTCGACGAAATTTTTTTCTCCAAATATTTCGTCACAGACTTTCCGAAGGTTATGAAATTCATCATTAGCAATCGAGATGAAGATAACACCATCATCTTGGAGAAGGTTTCTTGCAATTCGCAGACGAGCATACATCATCGACAGCCAGTCCGAGTGAAACCGCCCGTTGGATTCCGGGTTCGCCAGCAGGCGGTCCCCCCATTCATCTTTTTGATTTGATCTTAATAGGTAGTCTTCCGTCGACTCACAAAACTCGTCTTCGTAGATAAGGTCACTTCCAGTGTTATAGGGTGGATCAATATAGATCGCCTTTACTTGGCCCAGATACATTTCTTGAAGGAGTTTTATTGCTTCAAGGTTATCTCCTTCAACAAAAAGGTTTTTGGTCGTATCGAACTCGATGCTTTCATCGGGAGCTGGACGTAATGTCTTTGCGATTGGCGCGTTCGCGATAGCGAGCGCCTCTCTCTTCCCCGGCCAATCCAACCGATAACGCTCTTGCGGCCCGTCCACAATTGAAGCACTGAGTTCTTGACGCAACTGATCAAAATCAACCGCCAGGCGTATTTTCCCCGTCGCCTCATCCTTAGCTTCGGTCACACAGCCGGGAAACAGCTCCCGGATCTTGGCGATATTGTCCTGACTCAAATCCGGACTGTGCATTTTCAATTTGTCCATAGTAATTTTCTCACTGATTCTGTGTATCAGCCTGCTGTTGTATCAGCCGCTGCAGTTGCTGTTTGGCATCGCGCAGCTCGGCATTTATGGCTACACGCTTGTTGAATTGTTTCTCGCGGCCTAGCCGCGTTTTAATCCGTTCGACTTGTTTCTGCTGGCTGGCGATGGCTTCGGCTAGCTCAATACGCTGTTCCAGTGTCAACCGCTCGGACTGGGTTGCGGATGTTTCCGCGGTATAGTCCGCTACCGCGGAGTCGCAAATTTTGGGTGCCCGCGCGCCTGCATCATCTGTTGCGATGGCAACCTTGCCCTGAACCAAGGGGCTGAGTAATTGCTCATAAAGCCCGGCCATATCCAGTGCCACCGGGAGCGGCTGACGCGGAGAGCTCTCCGGCTGCCAGTCCGTTTCGAAGTAGCTTCCCACTACCCAGCGGCTAATGTCTGCGGCACTTTTGGGGCTTTGCGCGGGCCGCTTGTAAGCTGCTGTTAGCTTAATGCGACCACCCTGTGCCAGCTCAAAAATTAGCGGAAAAGGAATGGCGCGGTCGATGGCCTTGAGTACGTCCTGATCCAGACTGGCACCCTTGAGACTGAGGTGAAACACCTGGATTTCTGCCACTGCAGGCGTGGCTGGCAGATTGACCGTTTCCGGGGCCAGTTTGTAGGCCCAATTGATCTGCTCCACCTGCTGGACAAAGCGTTCCTTAAGGGCTGCACTGACGGCGGCATACTCGTATATCTTGCTCTTGGGCACCACTCGGCCAAAGGCCGCCTGTTTCGGCCAGGCAAAGAGGCTCATGCGGTGCTGCCCTCGATGACCAAAAAGGCAATCAGCTCAAAATCATCCAGTCCCTGTATCGTTGTGGTCAGTGCCGTGGTCCGGCCGCCGCCAAACAGGCTGTCGATGTCCTTTTCGTCCTTCACTTCGATCATGCTGCGAATGGCCTGGCTGAGCAGGTCGGAGTAGGGCTGCATATTGCGCCCGTCATGAGTGCGCTCGTTGAATAGCTGACACAGGGCGCGGATGGGTTCATCCTTGCCCTTGCAACTACTGCGGATCAGGTCGAGCAGACGCTTGACCTCGGTATGGTCGGCAATCACCTCGCCCTCGGTGCCGATATACACCAGGTAATAGGGGTGAAGGCGGTTCTGCTGATTGACGTTGACGCCGTCGTGAATGTTCTTCAGGGCGAAAATAACGCCAGGCCGTAGGCCGACGCCCGGTTGCGCTGGAACGATGGCGTGCATGCCGAAAGGCACGTAATCCAGCTCGCCGTTGGCTTTCACATAGTTCAGCAGGTCCATACGGAAGTCGTTAAGGCCAAGGTCGGTGATCGAAATGCCGGCCTTGATGTCTTCCAGCTCGATCACTTCATCCTGCAGGCGCTTGAGCTGCTCTTTGCGGTAGGCAATGTCACTGGATTTGGCGGTGAGTACGTTGTCATCACCAGTAGCGGTGACATCGGCGATCACCATGCGGTTTTCTACCCGCTCCTTGAGGTTGATGTATTCATCCAGGCTGATATCCGGCCAGTAGTTGACCAGCTGGATTTGCTGGTTGGGTGAACCGATACGGTCGATACGGCCGAAACGCTGAATGATGCGCACCGGATTCCAGTGAATATCGTAGTTGATCAGATAATCGCAGTCCTGCAGGTTCTGGCCTTCCGAAATGCAGTCGGTACCAATCAGAATATCCAGCTCGCCGGGCTCATCCGGCAATACGATGTCCTTTTCCTTCGAGCGTGGCGAGAACAGGGTCAACAGACTCTGAAAGTCGTAGCCTTTTCGCAGGGTCGACTTGGGTGCGTCAGAGCCAGTTACCTTGCCGACATGCAATCCGCGCTTCAAGGCCATTGGGGCAAGGTTGTCATACAAGTAATTGGCCGTATCGGCAAAGGCTGTGAAGATCAGCACCTTGCGATTGCCGGGGTTCAGCGGCTGGTCGATCTTGTCGTTGATCAGCTTGAGCAAGTGCTGCAGCTTGCTGTCATCCGCTGGAGCTACCTGGCGCATGGACTCCAACAGGTTGTCGATCAAGGCCAGGTCTGCTGCCAGGTCGTGACGCCAGGAAGGCAGGTCCATATCCGCCAGGCTGATCTGGACTTTTTTGCCTACGGTAAATTCGTCCAGACCCGAGAACTCTTCATCATCGCTATCAAAGGTCCCGAAATCATCCAGATAATCACCTACCTGATCGGCTTTGCCGCTGGACTCGAAGGCGTCGATGGCTTCCAGCGTGCGAGTAATGTTGCCGCTCAGCGACGCCAGTGTCAGGCGGAAAGCGGCCACGGAGCTTTCCAGACGTTTGAGCAGGTTGGTGGTCATCAGGGCCTGCAGGCTGCGCTCACGGTCGGCCTGGCGCAGCTTGCCTTTGCCACCTTCTACCTGGGTATCGTACAGCTCTTCGTACTTGCGCAACCGGCTGGGCAGGATGTAACTGATGGGGGCGTAAACCGAGAGCTTGAGCACCGATAGCTGGCTGAATATCTCGTTGAGGTCGGCCACGTCTTGGCGTTCAGTAATCGGGCAATGGAACGACAGTGGTTTGCGGCGCTCGGGGAAGTGACCAATGTCGGTGGTGTCGTAAAAGGTCTGGATATGCTTTCGTGAGCGGGCAATGGTGACTGAGTCCAGCAGCTCGAAGAAATCGAAGTCCAGGGCTTTGAGGATGGACGCCGCTGTGCGCTGCTCCGGGGGCAGGTCCGACCAGGCGTTGAAAGCCTTCTGTGCCCGGCGGAAAATCTCTTCCACACTGGTGTTGGTTTTCAGATGCTTGCCCAGGGCATCGGACTCACCCTCATAGGCCAGCGCCAACTGGTTGCGTAGATCGATAAAGCGGTTATTGACCGGCGTCGCAGACAGCATCAGCACCTTGGTTTTCACCCCGGCGCGGATAACCTTGTTCATCAGCTTCTGGTAACGGGTTTCACGGTCCTTGTAGACATCGTTGTTGCGAAAGTTGTGGGACTCGTCGATTACCACCAGGTCATAGTTGCCCCAATTGACCCGGTTCAAGGGCATGCCAAAGGACTCGCCCGAGGTGCGGGACAGATCCGTGTGGCAAAGCACGTCATAGTTGAAGCGGTCTTTGGCGAAAATATTGGTGGTCAGGTTGCTGTTGTAGTTGCGCCAGTTATCCGCCAGCTTCTTCGGGCATAGCACCAGGACTGACTTGTTGCGCAACTCGTAATACTTGACCACGGCCAGGGCGGTGAAGGTTTTGCCGAGGCCTACGCTATCGGCCAGGATGCAGCCGTTATAGGTTTCCAGCTTGTTGATGATGCCGGTGGCTGCGTCCTTCTGGTAGTTGAACAGCTTGTTCCACACCAGGGTATCGCGATAGCCAGTCAGGTCATTCGGCAGCACGTCTTCGTCAACATCTTCCAAGAAATCCCGGAAGATGTTGTAGAGCATGATGAAGTAGATGCGCTCAGGGGAGTTCTCCTGGTAGACCGATTCGATGTGGTCGCAAATTGCAGTGGTAACGTCCTCTACCTTGTCAGGATCGTTCCAGATCTGGTCGAACAGCTGCAGGTACATCTGCGCATGGGCTGGCTCGTCCATGCGATTGACGAAATTCGAGACCGCATTGCCTTGCTGGTAACCCAGGTCGACGGCCGTGAAGCCGTTGACCGGCATATAAGCAGTCGCCTGCTCACGTCCGGCAACATGCACAAAGGGCTGCATGGGGGCTTTGGTTTTGTTGGAGCGAAACGTGGCCTTTTGACGTATCCATTGCGCGCATTCGCGGGCGACTGCACGCTGGGTGAGTTTGTTACGAAGCTGGATCTCAAACTCGGTGCCATATAGCCCACTTTCGCGCTGGGACTTCGGGATGAAGAACTCCCGGCGCTCTTTTTTCAAGCGGTCCGTGACTTCGTTGGGTACGAAGGTGGGGGCGGTGAAAATAAACTGCAGGCTCTCCACCCCGGTCAGCTCTTTTTTTAAGGCTTCAAAGGCATAGATCGAGAAGCAGGAGGCGGCGATCTTGAGCCTGGCACCTGGGGTGACGGTCGCTTTGAGGTCGTCGCCCAGGAGGCGGTTGATGTTGTCGATCATTTCCATGAAGTGCACCTGTCCCCAACTGCTGCCGCTTTGCCTCGGCTGGTTATTGTTTGTTCAGCTCTTGGCCGTTCCCGTTTTGACCGCCATCAAAGGGCTGACACTTTTAACCCCAAGCGCCTTGAATGAATCAATATGCAGCGACGCAACAACCAGGCCATGGGTAACCGCAACGGCGGCTACAAAGGCGTCGCTCTCTCTCAATGGGGTACCGCGCTGGATGGCCTTGGCCACCAAGGCCCCGAAAGCGCCGATGCAGGACTGATCAAAGGGTAAGATCCTGCCGATGAAGAGTGGTGGCAGGCGCTGTTCGAGGTCTTTCAGCCCTTTGTTACGACGATCCTTGTCCTCAATCAGCGCCATGCCCAGCTGCAGTTCAGCCATGGTGGTTGCGGAGATATACAGCGTTTCCAGAGGCTGATCATTGATCCACTCGACGACCCGTGCTGCCGGCGTGTCGCGCAGCAACTCGCTGATGATGCTGATATCAAGCAGAATCATTCAGTACCTGCCGAGCGCCCGGCGTGAGCCGACCCGAAGGATGCCAGCTCTTTATCGGTCAGCTTGGTCTGCTTGCCTATGTCGGCCAGCAGAGAGCCCAGCTTGACGCGCCCCTCGGGCGCTACAGCAGCCTCCAGGATCTCGCGCACCTCGGCCTCCATGCTGTGCCCATGCAGAGCTGCACGGACGCGCAAGGCACGGTGTACCTCATCAGGAAGGTTGCGAACAGTCAGCATGGCCATTGGAAGTGTCTCCCATTGCATTCAATGCATTCATTGTATGACCTTGACTGCACCTTAACAAGGTGTGACGCGGCAGCGGTATTCCCCCTCGGAGAGCAGGATAGCGTCGAGCCCGCCAGGGCGAGTAAGTTCATGGATTTGCTAGGCCGACGCTCGCGGCGGTATAGCAAATACCTATCCTGCCCTCTTGAACAACCGCACGGTGCCGCTTTGTGCCGCATCGAAGGCATAGATAGGCTGGATTTTATAATTCGATAGAATATTTATTGATAAGCACGCAATACGTAATCTCTTTTCTGAATAATTGCATCCTCAGTGCGGCTATTGTGCGGTTAGATGCGGTTGCAGTGCGCTTAAAGTGCGACAAGACCGCCAATATCACCGCCCATACAACAACTTACGATATGTCGTAAGTGTTCTGAATGCGCCGCACAAGTATCATTTCATAGTGTGATCAAAGGAGATTGCCTATGGAACTTCTTGAAGAACTTCGTAACGCCAAACTAAAAAAGCCGCCAGCTAACGGCAAGGTGGCTTTCTTGAGAAACATTGACCAGATCAAAGCCGCTTTAGAACAAGGCTACACGGCTGTAGACGTGTGGCGAGTCATGCATGACCGGGGAGAAGTAAAAGTTAAATATAACCAGTTTGCGCTATACGTCAGGAGATTTATTAGGGAGGCGAAACAATGAAAAAGAGAATCGGCACAGCCATCTTGGCCGCAGCTATTTCTGTATCGCTGCCCGTTTACTCTGGCGGCGGTGGGTTAACCGGCGGGGCAACAGAAATAACCCAACTTTTAAACAACGCAGAACTTCTGGATATTGCAATTAGCGAGGCGCAGAACCTAGCTTATCAAATTCGCCAGTATGAAATTATGTATGAAAACATGCGTAATCTGCCCAACCACATCAAACAACAAGCTTTAGCAGATCTCCAGGCGCTTGCCAGCATCGTCACCACCGGCCGGGCTGTAGCATATAGCTCTGGGCAGATCGACGAGGACTATCAGCGAGAGTATCGCGACTTTGAATACTACGCTCAACGTCAGCAAGGCAACCAGGATGCATTGGCAGAGCGTTACCGGGATTGGTCTCAATCTAACCATGACAGTGTGCGCGGGGCGCTCCGGGCGGCAGGGCTCCAGGCCCAGCAATTCGACCGGGAAGACTCTGCACTTCGCACCATTGAAGCCCAAATGGAAAGCGCAGCAGGTACTAAGCAACTGCTCCAGGCGGGGGGCTCTATCGCTGCCATGCAGGTGGAACAGCTCCAGAAGCTCCGGCAGCTCCAAATGGCTCAAATTCAGCTACAGGCCAGCCATGTAGGTGGTCAGGTGGACCGGCAGGCAGAGGACGATTCCTCCTGGCATCGCGCAGTTGCGCCGCGTGAAAACAACCCTGATACCCAGCAGCCCATCCAGGCCAATGACCTGTTTTGAGGAGTGAGCAATGAATACCAATACCAAAATTCTGATTGTGATTGCTGGGCTGATGGCGACTATCGCAACCGCAGCGGCCTTGTGGCAGACCGATAAGGCGGAAGAAGATGCCACCTGGGAGCGTGCTACTGCTCCGCGTGAAAGCCTGCCATCTTCGCAGCGCCCTATCACCAGTGATGATCTGTTCGGCTCAGGAGCCGGGGAGGATGGGCAATGAGACCTTGGCTATATCCGTTGCTCTATGCTGGCCTGGTGCTGCTTAGCGGGCCTGTGGCCGCATCTGATGGCGATATAGTCCGCGACCTTCAAGAGGGGTTCCGAGACTCTGTAGCCTTGTGGTACGCCCCGTTGCAGCAAGTAGCGACCTGGCTGCTGCTATCGCTTGCCGTGATTTCCTATACCTGGTCAGCAAGCCAGATGGTGCTGCGAAATGCCGATCTAGGCGAGTTCGTAGCTGAGTTCGTCAGATTGGTTATCTTCACCGGATTCTTCCTGTTTCTGATCCAGGGTGGCCAGCAGTTGGCGGAAACCATGATCAAGGGCTGGATATGGATTGGCGGTCAGGCTACCAGTACCAGCTTGAGCCTGAGTGTGCCGGAGATCCTGGAGCGCGGCTTTACCCTTGGGGGCGATGTTATTTCGGCAGGCAGTGGTTTGAGCCGGATTGCCTACACCATCCTGGCGCTACCCGTTGTGATCCTGTACACGCTGATTGCCGCTTATGCCTTCTTCGTGCTCGCTGAAATGTACGTGGTCACGGCAGCAGGCATTGTTCTGCTGGGCTTTGGCGGTTCGCAGTGGACTGCGGATTACGCCAAAAAGTACATCACCTACACCATCAGCATCGGTGCCAAGCTCTATGTCATGTTCCTGGTCATCGGCGCGGGTGAGCAGTTTATCCACCAGTGGGCTGTGAATCAGGATCACGAGTCGTTCCGAGCCATTCTCGCCATCATTGGTGTGCTGTTGATGATGGCCATTCTGGTGAAGATGATTCCGGACGCGGTTCAGGGAATCATCAACGGGGCTTCTCTTGGCAGTGCAACGCCGACTGTAGGCGGTATGGCAAGGGCTGCCGGGTCTGTCGCGGTAGGGGCTGCTGTAGGAGCAGCGGGCGGCGCTATGGCCGTGCGTGAGGCTTCAAAGCTGGCTGGTGAGCAGCTCGGTGGCGGTGGTGCGCTCGCCTCGGCGGTAACTCCCGGTGGTGGGTCGTCGGGCGGCAGTTCATTCCTGGGCGCTCCAGCAGGTGGTTCGTCAGCCGGTGGTACCTCACCAAGCGCTGGAACAGGGCCGCTTCCCATGCCTGGTGGTGGTTTATCGGCGGACAGTGCTACATCGGGGGCTGGGCGCATGGCCCACGCCGGTCAGACCATGAAGAACCTGACGAAAGCGGCAGGTGAAACTCTGGGGGGCAAGATCATGGGTGACTACAACGCCAGTCATGGTTCCTTCGGTGGCTCAATGGCGCAGAAGCTTCGGGCTGAACGGCTCGGCATGTCGGAAGGCGGCGAGCCAGCACATACGGGTGGCCAGCAGAACAGCGGCCAGACCGGTGCCATGAGCGGCACTATCCGAGGCGCTTCGTCTACTGACGGCGGCAGTACGCATAATCAGACCCCCCAAGCCACGCATAATCGCCCCCCCTTTGAACCGACAAGTAGCGAGCATGGCGGCTCAGAGTATCCCTACATGTCACCTGCACGGAGACTGAACGATGAATAGTGAACGTCCGCAAGCTCCTGCTTGGTATCTGCTAGCCTGGTTGGGAATAGTGCTTTTGCTGGTCGGCTTCGCCATCACCGGGTCATGGATTGCCTGGCTGATGCTGCCGGTATGCTATCCCTTCATCATGAAAGCCGTCTCGTGGCGGCCAGAACCCCAAGATCGTAACGGCAATCTTGATGCCTGACCGTTGCCATTAAGGTTGCCTGTCGCGTAGGGGCGGTACGCATAATCGGACCCCCCCTACGCATAATCGCCCCCCCCCTCGCTGAGAAAACTCTTCACCAGTACTGACTGTGCCGGGCGCTTCCCGGCGTTTTAACGCCAAAAAGGGGAAGGAGTGCTTGCCTTGGCGTCGAAATCAGCATGGTCAGCCCATCCATAATAATAAGAAGAATAATATTCTGATTATTCTTATGGCCACGGGTGTGTCTTCGATACGGGTTTACCACCCATCAAGAGTGAAGCCAAAAATCATCAGTGTCTGGCGCGAGAGTTGGGAGAAGACCGTCCTTTTTGGCGTTCAAACATCGGCCTTTGGCCGATAGATAAAGCCCTTGGGCTTTATGGGTCAAGGTGTAATCACTCGCATCAAGCGGGTGGTTACACCGCCTGAATATCCTGAGATATCCTGAATATCCTGCTAAAGCAGCACAAAATCGGGCCGCTGTGGCACGCTTCCGGGCCGGTGTGACACGGCATCGGGCCCCTGTGACACGTTATCGGGCCCCTGTGACACGCTTTAATCTGCCCCCGGCGTCTATCTCAATGCCGATTTCGACCAATCTGCCTGCGTCTTCCTTGATCCGCCGTCGAAAGTTACGGAGCATGGTGCTGGTCGCGGCAACGCCGCAAACAGCACGAAGCAGGGTATCCAGAAACCACCCGCCGGTTGGGATGCGGTCGTGGGTAAGCACATGCCGGGCAACTGCCTGGCTGATTCCATGTTGCAGCCTGGCAATCGGTGCAGGCGAGTAGTACAGCGGCAAGTCCTTCTCCAGCAGCATCACCAGAGCAACGCCCAGCCGGACACGCCACAAGTGACGTTCGCCGCCAGTGAGCGGGTCCCGGCGAGTCATCGATGATGGGATCACGTGGTCGATGAGGCCTCCGATGATGCTGTCACCACGCCGCTCCAGCTCAGGCGTCACGATTTCCACAGTGGCGGCTCGCAGATCGCTCATCAGCTTCTTGAGGCGGGCATGGCTGTACTGGTGATCAGAAATCATCCGGCGCAGCTTCGCCGGGTCAACCAGGAGCTCAATGCCCCCGTCAGAAATGTCGCGACGCCGTTCGGCTATGTACAGAATGGACTCGACGATATCGGCATGGCGCTGCCCAAGCCTGCCGGTTACACGGCATTGGCCAAAACTTGTTTCCATCCACTGTCCTACACGTTCTTGGGGACGCTGGCTAGGCTGATAGATCATTACGCGGGCTTGCAATGCCGTGCTGGTCGGGGCAACTCGGTTACCAGTCTCCATCGCCGCCTCTGCCAACGGACTTCAGATTTACTGGCAAGGGACGTTTCTGCCGCTCAAGTACAGCAGGTTTGAGGATGCCGCCTTCGTGACGCCTGAACCAGCATTCCTGGAAAGGCGCGCCGTAGTTTGCTTTGCTGACGCCGAAGCGGACGAAGTACCCACGCTGGCCTCTATCAACGCCCCATTCATCGGCTTCGGCTTGCGTCATGCCAGACAGGTAGGATTGCCAGCGGATATTATCGACAAGTACGGATGAGCCACGGCTCGCCTGCTGTTGGTCGCCGGTGCCCATCATTGCAGAACCCTTGTTCGAGTGGTGCAAAAACACGATAGAACAGCCAGTATCAGCAGCTATGGCTTCCATGCGGCCAATGACCTGAGCCATAGGTCCGCTGGCGTTCTCTTCCTCGATGTGGAAGCGGCGCAGGGTATCCAAGACCATCAGGCGACGACCCTCGGCAGCCCGTTTAAGCCCATCGAACCAGTCGGGGGCCATGATGTTGGGACATCTGCCGATCAATGGTTCAACCAGCAGTCGTTCAGCCACAGCTTGGCGCTGCTCCGGCGTGAGGTGTGCGCCCAGCGCGTGTAGTCGGTGACAAATAGCAGTTGGTGGATCTTCGGCCGGCAGGTAGATCACTTGGCCTGTGGGCAGCTCACCTATTTCCAGCAAATCGGGGCCACCGGCAATCTGTGCAGCTAATTGCAGAGCAAGCATGGATTTACCTGCTCCACCAGGTGATACAAGGGCACCGACAGTGCCTGTCACCATATTGGGTAAAACATAATCAAGCTGTGGCGGTTCATTCTCAAAAGCCCACATCAGATCAATCGCCATGTGTCACCCCCTATCACCGCAGAGCCGGTCACTGTCCAGCAGCTCGGCAATTTGCGAAGTGCGGAAATAGACACGCCGACCGACTTTCAGCTTTGCCTGGTTGATCTCTGTTGCCCAGGGGTTGTTTGTACGCAGGCTTATGCGCAGACCGTCTGGTGAGCGGTCAAGAACAGTGGCCAGTTGGGGAAGGCTCAGTAGTGGGCCAAAACGGTCGAGAAGGGAGTCCTCGATAGTCATTGTGCAATCCTCCGTAATTGATACTTGCCTTACGAAGGTTATGAATGTCGGGCTGGTTTGTATACTTACGATATATCGTAAGATATTGAAAAATAAAGACTTACCGCACTGTAGCCGCACTGCAATCGCATTGAGCCGCACAATAAGCGCACTCAATACCTCAAAGTTATGAATCGTGAGAAGAGTATTCAAAAATATTCTAAACCACAGCAAATTATTCTCACTTATTGCGGAGAAATGATGGGAGTGAAGCTTGGCGCGGTCATTGTTGCGGGCAGGATGTGTACTTGCTACACCGCCGCAAGCGGCGATCCAGCAAGTACCGGGCAACTTACTCGCCCTGTTGGGCTCGACGGTGTGTGGCGTTCTGGTAGGGAAGGCTTTACCGACTCGGGTTGGTCATGCCTTCCTGGGATTCTGCGAGCGTCTCTGCTCGATGGCATCGAGTTGGTCTACCAGGTCTTCGGCCCGTAGGTGGGTATAGCGCTTGAGCATTTGCATGGACTTATGCCCGCTGATCGCGGCAACCTGCTGATCGCTCAGCCCACCTTCGACAAACCGACTGACAGCCTCATGGCGAAGGTCGTGAAAACGGAGTTCTTTCAGGCCAATGCTTGCTTTGGTGTTCAACCAGACCTTGTTGAAATTGTAGGGTCGTCGCTGGCCGTCCAGGCCCGGCTCTCCAAAGAACACCAGGTCAGTGTCAATGGGGCGCACCGGGTTGGCCAACGCCTGCCGGAAGACCTCCACCGCTGTATTGCTGAGGGGTACCGTGCGAGGCGTGGTGTTCTTGGTCTCCAGAAGGCGCACAATGCGCCGTTTCAGGTCTACCTGGCCTCTGCGTAGGGTTGTGATCTCCGACGAGCGCATGCCCGTTTCCAAGGCGATACGGACGATCCAGCCCAGCATTGGGTTAGTATGCGCATCAACGGCGGCCAGCAGGCGCCGTTCTTCCTCATGGGTCAAGCGGCGTTCCCGGCCTGGCGGCGGCGAAGGCCGCCGAATGCTTTGCACCGGGTTGTAGGTCAGGCCGATACCCCATTCCTTCATGGCTGTGTTGAACATGTGGCCCAGCAACGCCAAATCGAGTCGGACAGTATTCGGGGAGCGGGGTTTGGGATCTGGTTTTCCTTTGGCGTCCTTCCTATCCAGGCCCGCCAGTCTCTCATCCCGATACTTGGCGATGATCTCTGGCGTCAGGGCGGCAAGGGAGTATTTACCAAGGTACTTGACCAGGGGCTTGGCGTGACGGGCATCGCTGGCTGCCGAGGTGGGACGTTTGGTCGGGGAGACTTCAGCCAGGTATCGCTTGAGAGCGTCGGCAACGGTCAGTCGCTCCGCAGGAGCCCGCTGGATGTAGACGCCTCGCACCATCTCGTCTTCGGTTCGACGTGACCAGTCCTCCGCATCTCGTTTGGTGCGGAAGGTCTTGGTTGCGGTGGGAAAGCCGCTCTTGCGGATGACGGCTTTCCAGGTGCCAGAGGGGGTCTTGACCAGTGTTGCCATGGGGTCTCGGTACAGTCCTTTTGATTCAGCACTGTACCGAAACTGTACCTTTACGGCAATCCTATGGTGTTTGGTGGGCCCAGCAGGACTTGAACCTGCGACCTACCGATTATGAGTCGGCTGCTCTAACCAACTGAGCTATAGGCCCTTTTTTTGATTTCGCCGTCACCGAAAGGGGTAGTGAAGGCTGTACTGCTAACTGTTCCTGCGGGTCTCGACTAATCGATTATGAGTCGCCTGCTCTGACCAACTGAGCTATAGGCCCACGCTGTTATAGCGTCGGGGATTATACGGGCTGTGATGGCTGGTGACTAGGCGCTCGGCGGAGGAAGGCGTTGGCAAATTCGTCGGCTGGGAGCGGGCGGCTTACCAGGTAGCCCTGGATGCTGTCGCAGCCCTGTTCAAGCAGCAGTTCGCGCTGCAGTTCGTTCTCCACGCCTTCGGCGATCACGGCCATGCCAAGATTGTGCGCCAGTACGATGATGGTCTGGCTGATGGCGGCATCGTGGTGGTTGCCGGGTAAACCGGCAACAAAGCTGCGGTCAATCTTGAGGGTGTCGAGCGGTAGCTCCTTCAGGTACGCCAGTGAGGAGTAGCCTGTGCCGAAGTCGTCGATGGACAGGTGGATGCCCATGCTGCTGAACAGATCGAGCAGGACGATGGCTTCGCGGTTCTGGTTCATCACGAAGTCTTCGGTAATCTCCAGTTCAAGCTGGCTGGCGGACAGGCTGTGTTTGGCCAGGGCGCGTCGAATATCGTTTACCAGGTGGTCCCCGATCAGTTGGGCGCCGGAGACGTTGATGGCCATGCGCGGTGCGGTGAGGCCCTGGTCGCGCCATTGGGCGAGCTGGGCGCAGGCGATGTTGAGGATGGTGCGGCCCAGATCGACGATCAGGCCGGTTTCTTCGGCCAGAGGGATGAATTGGTCGGGTTCGACCATGCCCCGCTGGGGGTGGTTCCAGCGTACCAGTGCTTCGGCGCCGTCCAGCTTGCCGCTGCTCAGGTCCAGTTTGGGCTGGTAGTGAAGCACAAACTCGTTGCGTTCCAGGCCGCGGCGCATGTCGTTTTCCATCTCCAGGCGCTGGTGGGCGCTGGCCGTCAGGTCGCTGGTATAGAACGCGTAGCGGTTGCGCCCCTGGTTCTTGGCCCGGTACATGGCGGCATCGGCATGCTTGATCAGGCTGTTGACGTCGTCGGCGTCGGTTGGGAACAGGCTGATGCCGATGCTGGCGCTGACGAAGAGTTCGTGGCCGGCGCAGATGAACGGGGCGCGGAAGACGGCAAGTAGCTTGTCGGCAATGGCGGCGGCGTCGGTGTCGGTACGCAGATTGGGAAGCAGGACGATGAACTCGTCGCCGCCGTGCCGGGCGACCGTGTCGATGTCACGCAGGACCGAGCACAGGCGCTGGCTGACCAGTTGCAGCAGGCTATCGCCAACCGGGTGGCCCAGGCTGTCGTTGATTTGCTTGAAACGGTCAAGGTCGATAAACAGCAGGGCGCCGATGTGTTCCTCGTGATTGAGTGCCTGGCTGTGCAGCGACTCTCGCAGTCGTGCCTCGAACAGGGTGCGATTGGGCAGACCGGTCAACGGGTCATGGTGGGCCTGATGGTCGAGTCGCGCCTGGGTGTGCTTGAGCGGTGTGATGTCGCTGAACACCGCAACCAGATGGCTCAGGCTGCCGTCGACGTTAAGCACCTGGCTGACGTTGGACCAGGAGGCGTAGAGTTCGCCGTTGGGGCGGCGGTTCCAGGACTCTCCCTGCCAGTGCCCCTGTTCCCGGATGGCGCGAGATGCTTGTGCGACTACCTCCTGATCTTCAACGTTGGCTGACAGCATCCGCAGTGGTTGACCAATGGCGTCGGCGGCGTCGACACCTGTAATCTGGCTGAAGGCGCGATTGACTGCGGCGATATTGCCGGAGGAATCGGTGATGATCACCCCTTCGGTGGTGTTCTCGAAGACGGTTGCGGCCTGGCGTAACGAGTTCTCCATTTCCAGACGCTCGGTTACGTCACGGGCGATGCTGAGCATGCACTCCTGATCGTTGATGGTGATCGCCTCGGTACAGATTTCGACCCAGCGTAACTGGTCGGTTGCCGTCGTGATCTGCGAGAGCATGTCGCGCACCCGTCCATCGCGTCGCAAGGTCTCCACCATGCGTGTTCGGTCAGCGTCATCACGCCAGATTCGCAGGGCGAGCGTGCTGCTGCCGATGGCCTGGGCTCGGGTGTAGCCGGTGATGCGGGTGAAGCCCTCGTTGACGTCGAGCAGCATGCCGTCGCTGGCCTTGGTGATCAGCAGGCCGTCCGGTGAAGCGTGGAAGGCGCGGGAAAATTTCTGCTCGGACAGGCGCAGTTGTTCCTGGGTGAGCTTCAGGGCCGAGATGTCTCGAATCACGGTAACCAGGACCGGCTGGCCGTCGATGCTCACCGGTCGGGCCGAGAGCAGACCGGTAAAGCGGCTGCCGTCAGCCCGCCGGAACTCCAGTTCAACGTTGCTCTTGGTTCGGGTCAGCAGGAGCGCGAGCAGCCTGGGCCCTGTGCCCGGTTCGTTCCACAGGTTCAGCTCCGTTGCGGTATGGCCGACGGCGTCGCTCATGCTGATGCCGAACTGCTCCTCGAAGGTCTGGTTGACGGCCATCAACCGGCCCTCTTCGGCGTCAGCCAGAACGATGGTGTCCGGGCAGTTGTGAAAGACCGACGAGAATTTCTGTTCCGAGCTGCGCAGGGCCTGTTCGGCGAGCTTCTGTTCCTGAATGTCGATCAGCAGGCCGTGCAGTGAGGCTGCCTCGTATTCCTGGTTGGTGACGCGGTTGATGATGGCGCGCACCCATACATAATCACCACACTCGCGGTACAGGCGGAAATCGAAGCTTTGCTGCTGATGGGTCAGTGCATGGTCGCGCAGGCTGTCCAGAACGCGGCGATGATCCTCCGGGTGCAGGTGGTCGGCCAGAAAGTCGGGGCTTAGCCAGTTGCTGGCGGGGTAGCCAAGCAGGTCGGCTGCGTGGGGCGAGGTATAAATGAAACGCAGTGAGGGGTAGGACATTTCCCATGTGACGACGTGCAGCTTCTCAACCAGGGTGCGGTAGCGGTGTTCCTGCTGTCTGAGCAGCTCCAGTGCTTCCTGGCGCTGCATCACGGCGCGCCTGCGCAGCTGATTAAGGCCGTGCGCCGCCAGCAGAAGTATGCAGGACAGCAGCAGCACGCCAGCCTGCGTGATCTGCAGGTCGGGTGCCATGGGGATATTGATGGCACTGCATCCTGCGCCGGCCATTGCCAGCCCTGCGGCAACCAATCCCTTTGCGGCGACGTTCATTCGACGGGAAACCTGTATCCATGGCTACTCGATATTGTTTCGCCAGTTTAGCCCCAGGATGCGGTGCATGCCCACCCCCCGCTGGCGCAGGGCCACAAACAACAACGCCCGGCACAGGCCGGGCGTTGCTATTGACTGCATGCAGGTGACTCAGTCGTCGAGGAAGCTGCGCAGGTGATCGCTGCGGGTCGGATGACGCAGCTTGCGCAGTGCCTTGGCTTCGATCTGACGAATCCGCTCACGGGTAACATCGAACTGCTTGCCGACTTCCTCGAGGGTATGGTCGGTGTTCATGTCGATGCCGAAGCGCATGCGCAGTACCTTGGCTTCACGGGCAGTGAGGCCGGACAGTACGTCGCGGGTCGCTTCCTTGAGGTTCTCCACGGTCGCCGAATCGATCGGTGATTCCATGGTGCCGTCCTCGATGAAATCGCCCAGATGCGAATCTTCGTCGTCACCGATGGGGGTTTCCATCGAGATCGGTTCCTTGGCGATCTTCAGGACCTTGCGGATCTTGTCCTCGGGCATCTCCATGCGCTCGCCCAGCTCTTCCGGGGTCGGCTCGCGACCCATCTCCTGCAGCATCTGGCGGGAGATTCGGTTGAGCTTGTTGATGGTCTCGATCATGTGTACCGGAATACGGATGGTACGGGCCTGATCCGCAATGGAGCGGGTGATGGCCTGACGAATCCACCAGGTGGCGTAGGTCGAGAACTTGTAGCCGCGACGGTATTCGAACTTGTCTACCGCTTTCATCAGGCCGATGTTGCCTTCCTGAATCAGGTCAAGGAACTGCAGGCCGCGGTTGGTGTACTTCTTGGCGATCGAGATCACCAGACGCAGGTTGGCCTCAACCATCTCTTTCTTGGCACGACGCGCACGCGCCTCGCCGATGGACATGCGGCGGTTGATGTCCTTGATTTCGGAGATGGTCAGGCTGGCGTTTTCTTCCAGCTCGGCCAGCTTCTTCTGGGCGCGCAGGATGTCACCCTTGAGGGCTTCCAGGCCTTCGCTGTAGCGCGGGCTGTCAGCCAGCAGGGAGTCGACCCAGCCTTCATTGACTTCGTTGCCGGGGAAGCTGCGCAGGAAGTCGGCGCGCGGCATGCGTGCGTCGCGGACACACAATTGCATGATGGCGCGTTCCTGCTTGCGGATCTGGTCCTGGGCATCACGGACACGGTTGACCAGCGCTTCATACTGTTTCGGGATCAGCTTGATCGGCATGAACAGGGTGGCCAGGGCCTCTTGCTCGGCAACGGCTTTGGGGCTGTTGCGCGGGTGCTTCTTCAGCACCTTCTGCAGTTTTTCCAGCTGTTCCTTGATGGCGGTAAAGCGCAGGCGGGCCACTTCCGGATCGGGGCCACCATCGCCTTCGTTGTCATCGCTGTCGTCGTCCGAGTCTTCCTCGTCGTCTTCCTCGTCGTCGTCCTTCTTGGTTTCCTTGGAGGCGACCGCGGGTATGTCGTCGCTGTTGACGCCGGACATGCCGTCGTCATCGGGATCGATATAGCCGCTGAAAATGTCGGACAGGCGACCGCCTTCCTCAACCACGCGAGCGTAGTCGGCAAGGATGCCGTCGACGGTGCCGGGGAACATGGAGATGGCCGCCATGACTTCACGGATGCCTTCCTCGATGCGCTTGGCGATTTCGATTTCGCCTTCGCGAGTCAGCAGCTCGACCGTACCCATTTCGCGCATGTACATGCGGACCGGGTCGGTGGTGCGACCGATATCGGTTTCCACGGCAGCCAGGGCAGCGGCAGCTTCTTCGGCGGCAGCTTCGTCGGCATCATTATCGGCCAGCAACAGCGCATCGGCATCGGGTGCGGTTTCAAAAACCGTGATGCCCATGTCGTTGATCATGCGGATAATGTCTTCCACCTGTTCCGGATCGGAGATATCCTCGGGCAGGTGATCGTTGACCTCCGCATAGGTCAGATAGCCCTGCTCGCGACCGCGGGCGATGAGCTCTTTAAGACGGGATTGCTGTTGCGCTTTTCCGGACATAACAACCCTTGTGGATGCCTAGGTGTGCAAAAAATAAGCTGCGGATTATACCCTGATTTCGCCTGCTGACGCCACTTGAGGCGCGGTCAGCCGTCGTTTTTCCGGGTGTTTCGTGAGCCCAGCAGGTCTCGCAGCTGTTGCTTTTCCTCGGCAGAGAGCGGTTCGGTGACCGATTTGTCGAGGAGGTGCTGAAGTCGTCGCTCGTTTTGTTGAGCGGTTAGTCTGTTAATGGTGTCGAAAAACTGTTGTTCAAGGTTCACGCCGGGACTGGTCAGCAGCCACTCCTGTTCTGCCAGGCGATTCAACTGCTCCCCCATCGCCGTGCCGTGCCAGCGCGCCAGCAGTTCAATTGTAGTCAGCCCGGGCTGTTTCTGCGCAGCGTCAACCAGCGCTACCAGCAGCCTTGCCTCGTCGTCGTCCTCGTCGGCCATTTGATTGGCCTGTTGGGCATGTGCGGCCAGGTGCGGGTGGTGCAGCAGGGTTCGCACGGCTTGCAGTAACGGGCTGTCTACTTCCCTGCGCGGCGCCTTTTTGCCGCCGCTGCGACCTTTGCGTTCGCTGTCGCGCGGAGTGAAACGGCGGCTCTCCGATGTGGCCGGCGGTTTGCTGTCCATACCTTCCGGCAGGTAGTAGTCGCCGTCGGAGTCATCCCTTTCCGACCAGTCGCCCCAGGCGTCCATTGGTACGGCTTCGTCATGGCGCGGGTACGCATGGTTGCCTGCGTCGTTGCCCGCAGGCTGCTCTGTCGCCGTCGGCATCGCTGCCGGTTCAATGCTGTCCAGGTCAAGCCCGGTCTGTTGTTGCAGCGACTGCCTCAGCAGGCGGCGCAACATGCTGCCGGGGATCTGGTCAATCAGCGGCAGGGCCAGTGAGGCCATGTGCGCCTTGCCTTCCAGGCTGTCGGCGCCGGTTTCTTCGGCAAGGTGCCGGAACAGATAGTCGGTAAGCGGAAGCGCTTCACGTTCCAGTCGACGACGGAATGCGTCGGTGCCTTCTTCGCGCACCATGGTGTCCGGGTCCTGGCCATCCGGCAGGAACAGAAAGCGCACATGGCGACCATCTTCCAGCACCGGGAGCGCCGAATTGAGTGCGCGCCAGGCGGCTTGCCGTCCGGCGCGGTCGCCGTCGAAACAGAAAATCACATTGTTCACCAGTCGGAACAGGCGCTTGAGGTGCTCTTCGCTGGTGGCGGTGCCCAGTGTGGCAACGGCATTGGTGATGCCGTGCTGCGCCAGCGCGATCACGTCCATGTAGCCTTCGACGACCAGAATCTCGTTCAGTTGCCGATTCTGTTGCTTGGCTTCATAAAGCCCGTACAGCTCCTGTCCCTTGTGGAAGACCGTGGTCTCCGGGGAGTTCAGGTACTTGGGCTTCTCGTCGCCCAGTACGCGGCCGCCAAAGCCTATGGTGCGGCCGCGGCTGTCGCGAATCGGAAACATGATGCGGTCGCGGAAGCGATCGTACCGGCCGCCGCTGTCCGGGTTTTCCACTACCAGGCCGGCATCGATCAGGGCTTTTTGTTCGCTGGTGTCGCGGGCCAGGTGCGACATCAGGTTGTCCCAGCCGGGCGGGGCGAGGCCCAGGTCGTACACTTTTGCGATCTGCCCCGACAGGCCGCGTCCTTTCAGGTAGCTGACCGCCCGCTGGCGAGCCGGATGCTGGCGCAGTTGCTGCCGATAGTAGGCGGCAGCCTGCTCGAGCAGGGCGTAAAGCGGGTTGTCCTTGCGCGGTGTCCGGTTGTTGCTCTTGCGACCATCGCTGCGCTCCTCGTGCGGCACCTCGACGCCGGCCTGGCGTGCGAGCTCTTCTACCGCCTGGGGGAAATCCAGACGATCGAAATCCATCACGAAGCTCAGTGCGCTGCCGCCGGCGCCGCAGCCGAAACAATAGTAGAACTGCTTGTCCGGGCTGACGCTGAACGACGGTGACTTCTCGTTGTGGAACGGGCAGAGCGCAGAGTAGTTCTTGCCGGTCTTCTTCAGCTTCAGCCGTGCCCCGACGACTTCGACAATGTCGATCCGTCCGAGCAGGTCATCAATGAAGCCCTGAGGAATAAGTCCGGCCATGCTGTCTGCGGTGCCCCTGCGAGAGTGCGTCGTTGCCGGCGTGCTGTACTGTTCGTGGCATTATGCGCTGGCAAATGCTCAAAGACGCAAAAATCCAGCCAATTCCTTTCGGAAGGCCGGAAAGATGCGTGTTCCAGTGCTGTTCAGTCTGGTGATGCGAGCGCGGTGCGCTGCATCGGTGGGCCTGTGATCAGGCCCGATCAGAGCTGAGTATTGGAACTCAGTACAGGCGCTCGCGACGACGCTGTTCGCGCTGAACTTTCTTGGCGTGACGCTTTACAGCAGCAGCTGCCTTGCGCTTGCGCTCGGTAGTGGGCTTCTCGTAAAACTCGCGACGACGCACTTCAGCCAGAACACCGGCTTTTTCGCAGGAGCGTTTGAAACGACGCAGGGCCACGTCGAAGGGTTCGTTCTCTTTAACTTTGACGGCAGGCATTTCGTACCTTTCTCAAACGTTGGTAGTCATGGCCGTAGGCAATATTGCCTGCGGCGATTGCATTTCAAGGGACGCGGATGTTACCGCCTTCATCTGTAAAAAGCAAAGCCTATGACGTCCATCAGGGTAAAAAACTGGCCTGTGGGCGTCTGGCTGATTATGATGCGCGGCAGATGACATTCATGTAATTCGAGGCACAGGGCCAAGCATGCGCGTTCTGGGTATTGAGACTTCCTGCGACGAAACCGGCATCGCGCTGTACGACAGTGAGCGAGGCCTGCTGGCGGACGCGTTGTTCAGCCAGATCGACCTGCACCGGGTGTACGGTGGCGTGGTGCCTGAGTTGGCCTCGCGCGATCACGTCAAGCGCATGGTACCACTGATGCGCGAGGTGTTTGCCAAGGCCGGTTTGCAGCCGGGTGAGGTTGATGCGGTGGCCTACACGGCCGGTCCCGGTCTGGTGGGGGCCCTGCTGGTTGGCGGTGCCTTTGCGCGGGCGCTGGCCTTTGCCTGGGGCGTGCCGGCGTTGGGTGTTCACCATATGGAGGGGCATCTGCTGGCGCCCTGTCTGGAGGAGCATCCGCCCGAGTTTCCGTTCGTCGCCTTGCTGGTGTCCGGCGGCCACACGCAACTTGTCCGGGTAGACGGTATCGGCCAATACCAGTTGCTGGGGGAGTCGCTGGACGACGCCGCCGGGGAAGCCTTCGACAAAACCGCCAAGCTGATGGGGCTGCCGTATCCGGGCGGCCCCGAGATTGCACGGCTGGCCGAGCAGGGGCGCCCCGGTGCCTTTGTATTTCCCCGTCCGATGACTGACCGCCCCGGCCTGACCTTTAGTTTCAGTGGCCTGAAAACCGCCGTGCTGACGGCATGGCAGGCGTGTTCGCAGCAGGGGCAGCCGGATCAGCAGACGCTGGCCGATATCGCGCTCGGCTTTGAAACGGCGGTAGTCGAGACGCTGACCATCAAGTGCCGCCGGGCACTCAAACAGACCGGGCTCAAGCGCCTGGTCATTGCCGGCGGCGTCAGCGCCAACCGCCGCCTGCGACAGCAGCTGGAGAGCATGACCGCAGAGTTGAAGGGCAACGTGTTTTATGCACGCCCGGCGTATTGCACCGATAATGGCGCAATGATCGCCTATGCCGGATGCCAGCGGCTGCTGGCCGGCCAGCAGGATGAGGGCGGTATCGAAACGCGGGCGCGTTGGCCGATGGAGCAGTTGCCGCCGATTGCGGTCAAGGCCTGAAGCGGTTTTCTACTCCTGCCAGCAGCCGGCCGATGTTGAGGCGGTGGCGCAGCAGAATAAGCAGCACTATCAGTGTGACCGGCAGCAGCAGGGTTGGCGCAAGCCAGGCCAGCGCCGGCGGCAGGGTCAGGCTGGCCAGCAGCGATGCCAGTGAGGCGATCCGCTGCCAGTAAAAGGTCAGGCCCCAGGCCAGCGCTGCGATCAGGGCCGCAGGCCAGCAGAGCATCAGCATGACGCCGGCAGCGGTGGCAACACCCTTGCCACCCTGCAGGCGATGAAAGATAGGCAGGATATGGCCGCACACGGCGGCCAGACCGACCCAGCCCTGTTGCAGCAGAGAAAGGTCGGCATAGCGTGCCAGCGCCACGGCCAGTGCGCCCTTGCCGAGATCGCCGGCCAGGGTGGCCAGCGCCAGAGAGCGGTTGCCAAGGCGCAGCATGTTGCTGGCGCCGGGGTTGCCGGAGCCCAGTTTGCGCGGGTCCGGCAGGTGACGCAGGTGGCTGATCAGCACGGCAAAGGAGACCGAGCCGAGCAGATAGGCGATGACCAGCCAGAACAGAAACTGGGTATGCATGCAGCGGATCCCGGGCAAAATGACGTTTGATTGTAGTCGACACGGGAGCAACCTGTGGATCAGGTTTTTATCAAAGGGTTAGCGGTAGATGCCGTCATTGGCGTCTATGACTGGGAGCGCACCATCCGCCAGCGGCTGGTGTTCGATCTCGATATGGGCTGGGACATCCGTCCGGCTGCCGCGGGCGACACGCTTGAGCACACCCTCAACTACGCGGCAATCAGCGAGCGCGTGCAGGGCTTTGTCGAGCAGAGCAGCTTCCTGCTGGTCGAGACGCTGGCCGAGCAGCTGGCTGCGCTGCTCATGAACGAATTCTCCATTCCCTGGCTGCGTCTGCAGGTCACCAAGCCGGGCGCGGTGCCGGCGGCATCCGGCGGCGTCGGGGTGTTGATCGAGCGGGGAGTCAAACCCGCGTGACCATCGTCTATCTGGGTGTGGGCACCAACACTGAACGCGAATATCACCTGCAGCGCGGGCTGGATGCGCTGGCCGAGTTGTGCGGCGAGTTGCAGTTGTCGCCGGTGTTTGAAAGCGACGCGGTCGGGGTGCTCGGCAAGCGCTTCTACAACATGGTGGTCGCCGTCGAAACGCGGCTGGCGCTGGCGGATCTGAATGCGGCGCTGAAGGCGATCGAGGCCGCCTGCGGCCGGCGTGAGTCGCCGCAACCCGGGCGCATCACGCTGGATATCGACGTGCTGTGCTACGGCGATCTGATCGGCGTGCATGACGGCATTACCCTGCCGCGCCCGGAAGTCACCCGCAACGCCTTTGTGCTCTGGCCGTTGGCATTGGTCGCGCCGCACAGCAACCTGCCCGGCAGCGGGCAGACATTCGGTCAGCTCTGGGAGGGCTGGCAGGGGAACCAGGCGCTGTGGCCGGTCGCCTTCACATGGCGTGGTCGGTCACTGACGCCGGTCGAACTGCTGGCGGGGTATCAGCCGCGCGAGGCCTTGTAGTCGCTTAACGCTTCCAGCCGCGCCTGCTCCAGGGCGCGGCCCATCTCGGCGCCCTGCAGGCCCTTATCCAGTAACGGCTGAATATCTACCGCGCGCGCGGCCTGCGCCGCGCCGCGCAGGTAGTCCGCCTGCGGGTAGGGGCGCTGTTCAAACCCGGTGCGGCCCTGGGCGTCGGCCACGCATACCGCCAGAAACTGCTCGAAGCGCTCGCCGCGGCGGTAGATATCCAGCGCCTTGAACAGCTTGAGCAATGTCTGCGGGCGCAGCTCCAGTGCTCTGTGACAGTGGGTGTGGTACTCGCAGGCCAGCAGTGCCAGTTCCTGACACTCACGCGGTGCCTTGCAGCGCTGGTTGACGGCTTTGACGGCCTTCAGGCCGCTGGTCTCGTGGCCGTGATGCTTTGGCCAGTGCTCCGGGCGCGTCAGCCCCTTGCCAAGGTCATGCAGCATGCAGGCCCAGCGGGCCGGCAGCGGCAGCTGGTCTCTGGCGGCGATCTGCAGTACCTGCAGGACGTGGACGCCGGTGTCGATTTCCGGGTGATGCGCTTCCGGCTGCGGCACGCCAAACAGGGCGTCGACTTCCGGCAGCAGTTCGGCCAGTGCGCCACAGTCGCGCAGTACCTGAATGAATACGTCCGGGCTCGGTTCCATCAGGGCGCGGCTGATTTCCATCCAGCTGCGCTCGGCAGTCAGACTCTGCAGCTCGCCCGACTCACTCAGCTGGCGCATCAGCGCCATGGTCTCGTCGGCCACGCGAAAGCCGAGGCTGGCGTAACGGGCGGCGAAGCGCGCAACCCGCAGCACCCGCAGTGGATCTTCTGCAAAGGCGGGGGAGACGTGGCGCAATATCTTCGCCTGCAGGTCGCGCTGGCCGCCGTAGGGGTCGATGATCCGGCCGTCCTCGGCCCGGGCCATGGCGTTGACTGTCAGGTCCCGGCGGATCAGATCCTCTTCCAGGGTGACGTCCGGACTGGTGTGGAAGACAAACCCGCCGTAGCCGACGCCGCTCTTGCGTTCGGTGCGGGCCAGCGCGTACTCCTCGCCCGAGGTCGGATGCAGAAACACCGGAAAGTCCTGGCCGACCAGACGGAAACCCTCCTGCTGCAACTGCTCCGGCGTCGCGCCAACCACAACCCAGTCGCGGTCTGTTACCGGCAAACCAAGCAGTTGGTCGCGGACTGCGCCGCCGACCAGGTAGGTGTAGTAACTCTCAGGCATCGACACGGACTCTGGCTAAAGGGGAGTAGCTTCAAGCTTCAAGCTGCAAGCTGCAAGCAAAACCCGCGCGGTGTCTAGTCGCGCGGGTTTTCTTTTGGCTGCACATGACCGCAGAAACTTGAGCAACACTTGACGGCATAGCCGCCGAACTCACCCTGATTAAGCTTGCAGCTTGCAGCTTGCAGCTTGCAGCTTGCAGCTTGCAGCTGGCGCATCGCGCCCCTATATGGGCGGAATATTCAGGTCGAAGCGCGGCAGGCGTTCTTCCTCCGGTTTGGGGCGGGGCGGGATGTGGGCTTCGGCCACGATTCGTTCTCCGTCGACGCTTTCCAGGTGAATGTCGAACCCCCACAGGCGATGCAGGTGGCGGAGCATTTCGTCGGTGGATTCGCCGAGCGGTTTGCCCTGATGGCGCTGGTGGCGCAGGGTCAGGGAGCGGTCGCCGCGGCGGTCCACCGACCAGATCTGGATGTTCGGTTCGCGGTTGCCAAGGTTGTACTGCGCTGCCAGCAGTTCGCGTACCGCGCGGTAGCCGCTGTCGTCGTGAATGGCGGCGACTTCCAGGTGGTCGTCGGCTTCGTCGTCGACGATGGCAAACAGCTTGAAGTCGCGGATCACCTTGGGTGACAGGTACTGCAGGATAAAACTTTCGTCCTTGAAGGTGCGCATGGCGAACTTGAGGGTTTCCAGCCAGTCACTGCCGGCAATATCGGGGAACCAGCGGCGATCTTCCTCGGTCGGGTGTTCGCAGATGCGGCGAATGTCCTGCATCATCGCAAAGCCCAGCGCGTAGGGGTTGATGCCGCTGTACCAGTTGCTGTCGAACGGTGGCTGGTAGACCACGCTGGTGTGGGACTGCAGAAACTCCATCATGAAGCCGTCGGTGACCTTGCCCTCGTCATACAGGTGGTTGAGCAGGGTGTAGTGCCAGAAGGTGGCCCAGCCCTCGTTCATCACCTGGGTCTGGCGCTGGGGGTAGAAGTACTGCGCGACCTTGCGCACGATGCGGACGACTTCGCGCCGCCATGGCTCCAGCAGCGGGGCGTTCTTCTCGATGAAATACAGCAGGTTTTCCTGGGGTTCGCTCGGGTAGCGGGGGTGTACCTGCTCATCCTGCGCGTGGTGCGGGTTGACCGGGATGGTGCGCCACAGCTCGTTGACCTGGCGCTGCAGGTGCTCTTCGCGCTCCTGCTGGCGCTGCCGTTCTTCCGCGGCAGAGATCGGGTAGGGCCGCTTGTAGCGGTCGACGCCGTAGTTCATCAGCGCATGGCAGGAGTCGAGCAGGTCCTCGACGGCGTCAATCCCGTAGCGGTCTTCGCATTCGCTGATGTACTGCTTGGCGAACACCAGGTAGTCAATGATCGCGCTGGCGTCGGTCCAGCTGCGGAACAGGTAGTTGCCCTTGAAGAACGAGTTGTGGCCGTAGCAGGCGTGGGCAATCACCAGTGCCTGCATGCACATGGTGTTCTCTTCCATCAGGTAGGCAATGCAGGGGTCGGAGTTGATGACGATCTCGTAGGCCAGCCCCATGTGGCCACGGCGGTAGCCCTTTTCGGTGGCGAGAAAATGCTTGCCGTAGGACCAGTGGTGATAGCCCAGCGGCATGCCTACCGAGGCGTAGGCGTCCATCATCTGCTCTGCAGTGATGACCTCGATCTGGTTGGGATAGGTATCCAGTCCGTAGACCTCATGGGCGATACGGCCGATCTCCTGGTCGTACTCGCGGATCAGCTCGAAGGTCCACTCCGAGCCGGTGGATATGGGGTTCCGGCTCATGTCGCCATCCTCTTCTGGAACAGCTTGCGAAACACCGGGTAGATGTCCCCGGCATCGACAATCTGCTGCTGGGCGAAACTGTCGGCAAAGTGCTCGGCGACCGCTTCATACTCGTGCCACAGGGTCTGATGCTCGCGTGGGGTGATTTCCACGTAGCAGTAGTACTGCATCGCCGGCATGATCTGGCGCACCAGCAGGTCGCGGCAGATCGGCGAGTCGTCGTTCCAGTTGTCGCCGTCGGATGCCTGGGCGCAGTACAGATTCCACTCGCCGGGCGGGTAGCGCTGTTCAATGATCTGCTGCATCAGCCGCAGGGCGCTGGACACTATGGTGCCGCCGGTTTCGCGCGAGTAGAAGAATTCTTCCTCGTCGACTTCCTTGGCGCTGGTGTGGTGACGGATGAACACCACTTCGATGCGCTCGTAGTTACGGCGCAGGAACAGGTAGAGCAGAATGTAGAAGCGCTTGGCCAGATCCTTGGTGGCCTGGGTCATGGAGCCGGAGACATCCATCAGGCAGAACATCACTGCCTTGGACGACGGCGTTGGCTGCTTGACGATCAGGTTGTAGCGCAGGTCGAAGGTATCGAGAAAGGGAACGCGCTCGATGCGTGCCTCGAGGCTGGCAATTTCCTCCTGCAGCTGCGCAATACCGGTAATGTCATCCGGATGCTCACGCTTGAGTTGCTCCAGCTCGGCGCGGGCCTCGCGCAGCCGCTTGCGGCTGCCGCCCGAGAGTGCGATGCGCCGTGCCTGCGCCGCGCGCATGGACCTTACGATATTGATCCGCGAGGGGTTGCCCTGCTGGCTGATGCCGGCGCGGACCGGCTTGAAGGTGTCTGTGCCGGTCAACTGGCGCTTGACCAGGTTGGGCAGGGCGAGATCCTCGAACATGAAGTCGAGGAATTCGTCCTGGGTTATCTGAAAGACGAACTCATCCATGCCTTCGCCGCTGTCGCCCGCCTGACTGCCGCCCTGGCCCCCACCGCCACCCTGCGGGCGGGCGATGCGGTCGCCGGTGGCGAACTCGCGGTTACCGGGGTGCACCTGGGTCTGGCGACCGCCCTTGCCGTGATGAAAGATCGGCTCGTCGATGTCGCGGTTGGGGATGCTGATACTTTCGCCGTGCTCTATATCGGTGATCGAACGACGCCCCACGGCCTCTTCAACCGCCTTCTTGATGTGTGATTTGTAGCGCCGCAGGAACCGCTGGCGGTTCACGGTGCTCTTGTTCTTGCCGTTCAGACGACGGTCAATCACGTAGCTCATTCAGGGCCCTCCGGGCCAGCCGCAAGCCATAAGCTGCAAGCTTGAAGCTGGCCGTGCTGCTTTGAGGCGCAGCGCATGGTCTCAGGCGGCGCCGCGCTGCTTGCCGCTTGTCGCTTGCGGCTTGAAGCTGCCCAGCGACGGCGCAGCCGTCACTGCGCCTTACGCACCCGCAGGTACCATTCCGACAGCAGCCGCACCTGCTTTTCGGTGTAGCCGCGCTCGACCATCCGGTGGACGAAGTCGTTGTGCTTCTTCTGATCTTCGGTCGAGGCCTTGGCGTTGAAGCTGATGACCGGCAGCAGGTCTTCGGTGTTGGAGAACATTTTTTTCTCGATCACCACGCGCAGCTTCTCGTAGGACAGCCAGCTCGGATTCTTGCCGTTGTTCTGCGCGCGGGCACGCAGCACGAAGTTGACGATTTCGTTGCGGAAGTCCTTCGGGTTGCTGATGCCGGCCGGCTTCTCGATCTTCTCCAGCTCCTCGTTGAGCGACGCGCGGTTGAGGATCTCGCCGGTTTCCGGGTCGCGGTACTCCTGATCCTGAATCCAGAAGTCGGCGTACAGGACGTAGCGATCAAAGATGTTCTGGCCGTACTCGCTGTAGGACTCCAGATAGGCGGTCTGGATTTCCTTGCCGATGAATTCGACGTAGCGCGGTGCCAGGTACTCCTTGAGGAAACGCAGGTAGCGCTCGCTCACGTCATTGGGAAACTGCTCCTGCTCAATCTGCTGTTCCAGGACGTAGAGCAGGTGTACCGGGTTGGCGGCCACTTCGGTGGTATCGAAGTTGAACACCTTGGAGAGGATCTTGAAGGCAAAGCGGGTCGACAGGCCGTTCATGCCCTCGTCGACGCCCGCCGAGTCGCGGTATTCCTGAATCGACTTGGCCTTGGGGTCGGTGTCCTTCAGGTTCTCGCCGTCGTAGATGCGCATCTTCGAGTAGACATTGGAGTTCTCCGGTTCTTTCAGGCGCGAAAGCACGGTGAACTGGGCGAGCATCTTCAGGGTGTCAGGTGCGCAGTGGGCATTGGCCAGCGAGCTGTTGGTCAGCAGTTTTTCGTAGATCTGAATCTCGTCGCTGACGCGCAGGCAGTAAGGCACCTTGACGATGTAGATGCGGTCGATGAACGCTTCGTTGTTCTTGTTGTTGCGGAAGCTGTGCCACTCGGACTCGTTGGAGTGGGCCAGAATTACGCCATTGAACGGAATCGCGCCCATGCCTTCGGTGCTGTTGTAGTTGCCTTCCTGGGTGGCGGTCAGCAGTGGGTGCAGTACCTTGATCGGTGCCTTGAACATCTCGACGAACTCGAGCAGGCCCTGGTTGGCACGGCACAAGCCGCCCGAGTAGCTGTAGGCGTCCGGGTCGTTCTGCGGAAACTCTTCCAGCTTGCGGATATCAACCTTGCCGACCAGTGAAGATATGTCCTGATTGTTCTCGTCACCGGGCTCGGTCTTGGCGACAGCAATCTGCTGCAGCACCGAGGGGTAGAGTTTGACCACGCGGAATTGGGAAATATCGCCGTTGTATTCGTGCAGGCGTTTCACCGCCCAGGGCGAGATGATGCTGTTGAGGTAGCGCCGCGGGATGCCGAAGTCCTCTTCGAGGATGGCCCCATCCTCGGTGGCATTGAACAGGCCGAGTGGCGACTCGAACACCGGCGAGCCCTTGATCGCATAGAACGGTACCTGCTGCATCAGCTCTTTGAGCTTCTCCGCCAGCGAGGACTTGCCGCCGCCAACCGGGCCGAGCAGGTAGAGAATCTGCTTGCGTTCTTCGAGCCCCTGGGCGGCGTGCTTGAAAAAGGACACGATGTGCTCGATGGCGTCTTCCATGCCGTGGAAGTCGGCGAACGCCGGATAACGCTTGATGACCTTGTTGGAAAAGATGCGTGACAGGCGTGGGTCGAGGGAGGTGTCGACCAGTTCGGGCTTGCCGATGGCCATCAGCAGGCGCTCGGCGGCGGTCGCGTAGGCGGTAGGGTCAGTCTTGCAGAGTTCCAGGTATTCCTGAAGGCTGTACTCCTCTTGCCGGGTGGCTTCAAAGCGGTTCTGGAAATGGCTGAATATGCTCATGACACGACCTCGCTGTTACCAGATAAGAGGTCTGGCGCTTCCGGGCAGCAGCCCGCATGACGCGCTTTACCGGGCGACGGCATTTCCTGATGCGTGAATCCCCCAAGGCGCAACTGCGAGCACGGTCAGGAGTCTGTCGGAGGCGCCGGGCGGCCAATCGATGACTGGTCGTACGGTGGATCCGGCAGGCTCCCGTGTTTATCGGAAGCCGGCAGACCGACGTTCTCTTTCTTGATTCGCCTGACCTCAGGATAGTTGCAAATACGCAGTGCAACAGAAGATTTCTCAGGAAATTTTGTTGCAGGAGTGTGAAGGCACGGCTGGCGTGGCTTGCGGGCTATTCGTTTAGTGTGGATCGGGTGAGGGGGGGCGGGGCTGTGGGGTGGAGAAAGCGCAGCGTCTCCACCGGATAGGTGTGGGATCGGCGCTGCGTTTGAGCAAGGGCTCGTGTGGCAACGCCGGCGGACACGCTGCGCTTAGTCCGCCCTACTGGGCGGTCAAGCGGCCGAGCCTCAGTCGCAGCTGACGCGCTCCGGATAGGTCTGGCGCCATAGGTCAAAGCCGCCATCCAGGCTGTAGGTGTCGGCAAAACCGATGCTGGCCAGATAGGCCGCTGCGCCCTGGCTGGAGTTGCCGTGGTAGCAGCAAACGATCAGGGGCGCCTGCTGGTCGGCGTTGGCGACGAAGTCGGCAAGGTTGTCGTTGTCCAGGCGGATGGCGCCGGGGATGTGGCCAAAGTCGAAACTTTGCGGGTCGCGGATGTCGACCAGTTGGGCGTTGCTGGCGATCAACTGGCTGGCGGTTTGCGGGTCGATGCGTTTGAAATCGCTCATGCTGGTTCCTCTCAGGTCGCGCAGTCGCAGTGATGCAGTTCGTGGGTATCCAGGTTCATCAGGGTCATGCGGCCACCCCAGACGCAGCCGGTGTCCAGCGCATGTACGCCCTGCACGCCGGTGCGGCCTTCGATCGCTGCCCAGTGGCCGAAGATGACCTGAATGTCAGGGTCGCGGCGCGGGTAACGAAACCACGGCGCAAAGCCCTTGGGCGTGGTATCCAGCCCTTCCTTGGATTTGAACTCCAGCGTCCCGTCCGGCTTGCAGAAGCGCATGCGGGTCAGGTAGTTGGTAATCGCACGCAGCCGGTCGATGCCCTTGAGGCCGGGCTTCCAGCGCGCCGGTTCGTTACCGTACATCTCGTCCAGATAGTCTGGCAGACGCTTGTCGCAGCGCAGGATGGTTTCCACCTCGGCGGCCAGCTCCATTGTCTGCTGTACGCTCCAGATTGGCGGGATGCCGGCGTGGGTCATCACATAGCCCAGCTCGGCGTCGAGGTGGGCAAGCGGGCGCTCGCGCAGCCAGTCGAGCAGGGCGACGCGGTCGTCGGCCTTGAGCAGGGGCTTGAGGGTGTCGGACTTGCGCAGGCGGCTGCCGCTGCGGCTGGCGGCCAGCAGGTGCAGATCGTGGTTGCCCAGAACGGCGATACAGGCGTTGTCTAACTGCTTGAGAAAGCGCAGGGTGCCGAGTGAGTCAGGGCCGCGGTTGACCATGTCACCAACGGACCAGAGCACGTCCCTGGACGGGTTGAAGCCTACCTCGCTGAGCAGGCATTGGAGCGGCTTGAGGCAGCCCTGGATGTCGCCAACGGCGTAGATGGTCATGGGCGTACGAGTCGATCAGTTCAGTGCGTTGGGTTGGGCCAGACGAAAGCGCGGAATGCTGGCGCTGAACGTGTGGCCATCGCTGGCGCGCATGTCGTAGCTGCCTTCCATGGTGCCAACCGGGGTCTCAAGCATGCAGCCGCTGGTATAGGTGTGCTCGTTACCGGGCTCGATCAGCGGTTGCTCGCCGACCACGCCGGGGCCATCAACACGCTGCTGCTTGTTGTTGCCGTCGGTGATCAGCCAGTGACGATGCAACAGCTGCGCGGCCACCGAGCCCTGATTGCGGATGCTGATGGTATAGGCAAAGGCAAAGCGCTTCTTCTGCGGATCGGACTGCTCCGGCAGGTAGCGGGTCTGCACCGTCACCTCGACGGCATATTGCGGCTCGCCGCTCATGCGTCGCCTGCCCGCTTGCGAGTCAGGCGGTTGGCCAGACGCACGAAGCCGGCCAGGTCGACCTGTTCCGGGCGGGTGCCTGGGTCGATGCCTTCGGCTTCGATCTCTTCTGCGCTGAGCAGCGACTTGAGTGTGTTGCGCAGGGTCTTGCGGCGCTGGTTGAAGGCGTCACGCACCAGGATTTCGAGCACTTCCACGTCGTCGGCCGGATGCGGCAGGGTGGCGTGCGGAATCAGCCGGACGATCGCTGAATCGACCTTGGGCGCCGGGTTGAAGGCGCCGGGGCCGACGTCAAACAGGTGCTCCACCCGGCAGTGGTACTGCACCATGATGCCGAGGCGGCCGTAGTGGTTCATGCCGGCGGTCGCAGCCAGCCGTTGCACCACTTCCTTCTGCAGCATGAAGTGCATGTCTTCGACGCAGTCCGACTGCTCCAGCAGGTGGAACATCAGCGGCGTTGAGATGTTGTAGGGCAGGTTGCCGACGATGCGCAGCTTCTCGCCGTCGGCGGCCAGCTCGCGGAAGTTGAACTTGAGGGCATCGCCCTTGTGCAGGCGGAAGCGATCGAGAAAACCGAACTGGCCCATCAGGATCGGGTGCAGATCCTTGTCCAGCTCGACCACGTCAAGGCGCGCGCCGCTGGCCAGCAGGCCCGAGGTGATGGCGCCCTGACCGGGACCGATCTCGACCAGATGATCGGTTTCACGCGGACGGATCGAGCGAATGATGCGGTCGATCACGCCGGCGTCGTGCAGGAAGTTCTGACCAAAGCGCTTGCGCGCCTTGTGTTGGGGAAATTGACTCATACAGCCCTCCGGGCGTTGATCATCTGGATGGCGGTATCGAGGGCAACCTGCAGGCTGCCCGGGTTGGCCTGGCCGGTCCCGGCCAGGTCCAGAGCGGTGCCGTGATCAACCGAGGTGCGGATGATCGGCATACCGAGGGTAATGTTGACGGCGTTGCCGAAGCCCTTGTGCTTGAGTACCGGGAGGCCCTGATCGTGATACATCGCGAGCACCGCATCGGCCTGATCAATATGCTTGGGGGTGAACAGGGTATCCGCCGGCAGGGGGCCGATCAGCTCAATGCCCTCGTTGCGCAGGCGCTCGAGCGCCGGAATGATGATATCCAGTTCCTCGCGCCCCAGGTGGCCGTCTTCGCCGGCATGCGGATTGAGGCCGCAGACCAGGATACGCGGGGTGCTGAGGCCGAATTTGTTGACCAGATCGCTATGCAGAATGCGCACCACGCGTTCGATCAGCGGCCCGGTAATGGCATCGGCGACCTGCCGCAGCGGCAGGTGCGTGGTTGCCAGGGCGACGCGCAGCCCGGGGCAGGCGAGCATCATCACCACCTGGTCGGTCGCGGTCTGCTCGGCAAAGAATTCGGTGTGGCCGGAAAACGGCACGCCAGCCTCATTGATGATGCCCTTGTGTACCGGTGCGGTCACGATCGCGTCAAACAGGCCGCTCAGGGCGCCTTCGCCAGCGAGGCGCAGGGTTTTCAGCACGTAGGCCGAGTTGCCTGCGTCGAGCTGGCCCGGGGTGCAGGCTGTGCCGAGGGTGACCGGTAAAACGTGAAGCTGGCCTGCTGCCTGGGCAACGGGCAGCGCGTCGGGATCAAACGGCAACAGCTCGACCGGGAGGCCGAGCTGTTGGGCGCGATCACGCAGCAGTTGCGGGTCGGCGATGATGACCCGTTCGCAGGGCGATGGGTGCTGCGCCAGCATCAGGCATAGATCGGGGCCAATACCCGCCGGCTCGCCGGCGGTTATGGCAAGGCGCGCTGTGCTCACCCGTTCTTGATCTCGACGTAGGCCTCGTCGCGAATCTGCAGCAACCAGGTCTGCAGTTCTTCCTCGTACTTGCGGCTGCGGATCAGGTTGATCGCCTGCTGCTCGCGCATGTCGTCGGTCATGTCGACGCTGCGGGTGCCAAGCACTTCCAGAATGTGCCAGCCGTATTGGGTCTGGAACGGACGGGACAGGGTGTTTTCCGGGGTGGTGGTCATGACTTCGCCGAACTCGGGGGTCATGGCATCCGGGGTAACCCAGTCGAGGTCGCCGCCATTGAGCGCGGTGCCCGGATCTTCCGAGTAGGCCTTGGCCAGCGTGGCAAAGGACTCGCCAGCCCTGATGCGATCATAGAGGCGCTGGGTCAACTGCGCAGCCTCGCCTTCGCTGCGGATTTCGCTCGGCTTGATCAGGATATGACGGACGTGGAATTCCTCGACCATCTGACCTTCGCCACCACGGCGGTCCAGCAGCTTGAGGATGTGGATGCCGGCCGGGGAGCGCATCGGCTGGGTCACGCCACCAACCTCCAGCGCATCGACTGCACGGGCGAATGCGGGCGGCAGCTGCGCTGCCTTGCGCCATCCCAGTTCGCCGCCTTCCAGTGCGGTGTCTCCGGCGGAGCGGCTGGCAGCCAGGGTGTTGAAGTCGGTACCGCTCTGCAGTTGGCGGTAGATATCGTTGGCCGCGCGACCAACCTTTTCCACTTCGCCCGGGCTGGCGCTTTCGGCCAGCGGCAGAACGATCATCGCCAGGCGGTAATCCGCCGAGGTCTGATACTTGCCGACTTCGGAATTGAGGAAGTTGCGCACTTCCTGATCGGTCACCTGGATGTTGTCCCGTACCCGACGCTGGCGAACCCGGTTGATGATCATCTCGCGGCGGATCTGCTCGCGGACCTGATTGAAGTTGATGCCGTCACGGGTCAGGGCTTCACGGAACTGCTCCAGTGTCACGCCGTTGCGGGCGGCAATCTGCTGCACCGCCTGGTCGAGCGAGGCATCATCGATGGAAATGCCGGCACGTTCGCCCATCTGCAGCTGGATGCTCTCCAGAATCAGGCGGTCAAGCACCTGCGAGCGCAGCTCGCTCTCGGTTGGTGCCGGGGTATTGTTCTGGGCGAACTGCTGGCGCACGGTGGCCATGCGCTCTTCAACCTGGCTGGCCATGACCACGTCGTTATCGACGATCGCGGCAACGCGATCCAGCGGTTCTACGGCGGCCTGGGCTGTGCTGCTGAGGAAAATGCCCGCGCACAGGCTAAGGGCCGTCATCAACTTAAAATGCATTATCTTCACGCTCTCTGTAACCGGGGATACCATCGTCAAGGAGGCTGTCCACCTCATTGCCGCTCACACTGCCAAGCCCCTTGAGGACGAGCTGCAGGAAGATGCCGCGGTTGGCATCGTCAGTGGCGACGGATTCAAACTCGTTGTAATCAACCCAGTAGCGGTTGATGACACGCAGCTTCCAGCAGCAGCTGTCGTACTCCAGACCGCCAAACGCCTCGAGGGTTCGATCCTGGTCGAAGTCATGCTGCCAGCGACCGATCAGACTCCACTGCGGGTTCAGCGGCCACATGAACGACAGGTCGGACTGGTCGATACGGCTGTCCGGGTCGCGCTGGAAGGTGCCGGTCAGTGCGTTGTAGGTGTTGATGTTGTTGCGGTAGCGATAGCCCATGTTCAGCACCTTGCGGGGCTCTGGCTGATAGTGGGCAAATACGCTTCCTGCATCGCTGGTGCTGTCGTCCGGATCCCAGATGACGTCGGCGTTCACGCGCCACGCGTCACTGACCTGGTACATGGCTTCAGCCGCGTAGGCTGAGGACGAGGATTTGTCTGCTTCACGCGCTACGCCGTCGGTATCAAGCAGCTGCACGTTGCGGTCGCGGAAATAGAACACCTGACCGAAACTGGCGCGGGCGCGCTCGGTGCCGTTGGCCTCCAGGGCGCGGCTGGTCAGGCCCAGAGACAGCTGATTGGCGTCGGCGACCCGGTCGTTGCCGCTGAAGCGGTTGTCGCGGAACAGCGAGCTGTAACTGAAGGTGTTCTGGTTGGTGTCGAACAGCGGCTGATCGTCCTGATCCTCGTCTGCTGCGTACAGGTAGAAAGCGCGCGGTTCCAGCGTCTGGCGCAGGTTGCGGCCGAACCAGCTGGTGGCGCGATCAAAGTACAGCCCGGTATCCAGGCTGGCGACAGGGATGGTGCTGGACGGGGTGTTATTGGCACCGTCGTAGTCGAAGCCGTCGGCCCGCGAGTCGAAGTTCAGATCGTAATAGGTGCTCTGGGTGCGCAGCTTCGGTGTGATGAAGGCCCAGCTGTTGCGCCAGGGGTAGCTGATGCTGGGGCTGACTACCACACGGTGGCCGGTCGCTCGCTGCAGACCGACCAGGTTCTCGTCCGGAGTCAGGATCGGCTGGCCGGCGCTGTCGAGCTGGATGCCATCCTTGCCGGTCAGCAGGCCGCTGCCGAGATTGCGATCAAAGTAGGCGTATTCGGCGTTATAGCCAAAGCGCAGGCCGGTATCACCCAGCCAGTTGGCACCGTCGAGGCGCAGTTGCGGCAGGCGCTCGTAAGGGGTAACCGAGGTAATGGTGGCCAGCTCGTAGCCGTGAACGGCAGCCTGGAAGCGCCAGCCGTCACCGCGATAGGTCAGGCCTGCCCGCTGATTGACGTAGGTGCCGGAACGGGCATCCAGTGCGGTGTTCAGGTCCTGGAAGTAGAACGGGTCGCTGATGTCGGTGTAATCGACCTCGGTACTCCAGCGGCTCTGCAGCCCGCCTTCGTGCTGCCAGCCGTACAGCCAGCGATTCTCGCCATAGTCACTGTCGTTGAGGAAGGCGGCTGTCAGGGTGCCTTCGTTGTCGTCGTGCAGATAGCGGAAGTCGCCTTCCATCTGCAAGCCGCGCTCGGACAGATAGCGCGGATACAGGGTGGCGTCGTAGTTGGGTGCGATGTTGATGTAGTACGGCGTCTCGATCTCGGTGCCGTTGTCGGACGAGTAGCTGAACGAGGGCACCAGCAGACCGGTCTGACGGCGGTCGTCGATCGGGAAGTACATGTACGGGGTATAGAACACCGGTACGTCCTTGACCCGCAGGGTAACGTGCTTGGCTTCACCCCAGCCGGTTTCGCGGTCCAGCTCGATGTCCTTGCCGTGCAGGGACCAGGTGTTCTGTCCCGGCTCGCAGGTGGTATAGCTGCCGTCGCTGATGACGATGACGGCATCATCGCGGCGACGCAGGGTGTCGGCGGTGCCGCGGGCGCGGGCGTCGTGAACCACGTATTCGACGCCGTCAATGCGGGTTTCGCCATTGTCGATGCGCATCGATGCGCTGTCGCCGAGAACCAGTACGCCCTGGTCACGCAGGCGGACGTTGCCCTCGAGCACGGCCTGGGCATTGGCCTGGTCAAAGCTGGCCTGATCTGCGCGGGCCTGCAGGCGGCCCTGGCGCAGCAGCACATCGCCCTGCAGTACGCCGGTCTGATTACCCTGTTCAAAGCGGCTGGAATCGGCGGAGGCGTAGACCGGAAGCTGGTCGAACGGCGTAGAGTCGTCCCGGCCGCTGCGTTCCGGCTCCACATAGGTGCCGCCACAGTAGGGGGCGATGGCGGCCAGCTGCTCGCTGCTCAACTGCTCACGGGGTACCCAGTCAAGGCGACTGAAGTCCGTACTCGGGGTGGCCGGGCCGCCACTCAGCGTCGCTGCCGGTTCAGCTGCCTTGACCACGCTGTCGGTGACCGGGGCCGGCGCAGGTGCCGGTCTGGGCGGCCTTGGGGGCAGGTTGCCCGGTGCCTGCAGCGGCTCGCAGGCCCAGCTGTTGCCGGCTGGCCGGCATTGAACCTGGTTGGCTGCTACAGAGCTCAGCGGCTGCAACAGCAGCAACGAGCTGGCCAGCAACATCGGAAAGGAGGAGCGAAAGGGAGGAGTACGGTAGGCCATTATGTAATTGTCCGGGCTTCCAGTCGGTGCGTGCTCGCGACGCCTTGTGCGAGGAGAATGCAATCTGCATGCTGTGTCAGTCGAGCAAGATAACGGATAATAAAGCATCAAGCGATGCCTGATCTAGGAATGGACTGAATTAATGATGCTGCTTTCCGGCTTCGCCGGCGGTGGCGAAGACGCAGAAGTGGGAGAACGATGGATTCACGACAGCAACAGATGCAACTTTGGCTGGATCAGGTATTGCCGCAGGCTGCCGCTGCACTTGGATGGACAGACCTGCCCGCCGGCGTGCTGTCTGCGGCCAGTGCCGATGCCAGTTTTCGCCGCTACTTTCGCTGGCAGGCCGGTGAGCGCAGCCTGATTGTCATGGATGCGCCGCCCGAGCACGAGAATACCGAGCCCTTTGTGCGCATTACCCGGCTGTTGCAGGACGCGGGCGTGCGGGTGCCGCGGTTGTTCGCCGAGGACCTGCCGCAGGGCTTTCTGCTGTTGGAGGACATGGGCGCCAAAACCTACCTGCAGACCATCGAGCAGGGCGTTGCGCCGGCAGAGCTTGAGCGGATGTTTGCCGCAGCGATCACCAGCCTGATTCGCTGGCAGCTCGCCAGCCGCCCCGGTGTGTTGCCCGACTACGACGAAGCGGTGCTGCGCCGTGAGCTGGCCCTGTTTCCGGAGTGGTACGTCGGGCGCGAACGGGGGCGAAGTCTGTCTGCCGAAGAGCAATCGTTGTGGGATCAGGTACAGGCGCTGCTGCTCGACAGCAATCTTGGCGAGTCCAGGGTCTACGTTCACCGCGACTATATGCCGCGCAACCTGATGACCGCCGAGGGTGAGCCGGGTGTGCTCGACTTTCAGGACGCGCTTTACGGCCCGGTCAGTTACGACGCTACCTCGCTGTTTGCCGATGCCTTTTTCAGTTGGCCCGCGGCGGAGCGCAGCCAATGGCTATCGCGCTACTGGCAGCAGGCGCGGGCCGCCGGGGTGCCGGTGCCGGATGAGCTGGATACGTTCCTGGCCCAGGCGCGCCTGATGGGCGTGCAGCGTCACCTGAAGGTATTGGGTATCTTTGCCCGGATCTGCCACCGCGACGGCAAGCCGCATTACCTGCAGGATGCACCGCGCTTTGTCCGTTACCTGCGTGATGCCTGTGCCGCCGACACTCGGCTGGCCCCGCTGGCTGCGCTGCTCGACAGTCTTGGGCTGGAGCCATGATGAGAGCCATGGTGCTGGCGGCCGGCAAGGGCGAACGGATGCGGCCGCTGACCTTGCATACGCCCAAGCCGCTGCTGCCGGTAGCCGGTAAGCCGCTGTTGCAGTGGCACCTTGAGGCCTTGCGCGCGGCCGGGGTGAGTGAGCTGGTGATCAATCACGCCTGGCTGGGCGAGCAGATCGAGCGTTATTTCGAGGATGGCAAGCGCCTTGGCGTGAATATTCGCTGGTCTGCCGAGGGTGAGCCGCTGGAGACCGGAGGGGGGATTCGCAAGGCGCTCCCGCTGCTGGGTGATGCACCCTTTATTCTGGTCAATGGCGATGTCTGGACCCGCTATGACTTCGCGCAGCTGGCGCTGTCCGAAGGCATGTTGGCGCATCTGGTGCTGATCGATAATCCCGTGCACAACCCGAGTGGCGACTTTTTGCTTACCGATGGCATGGTCGGCAACCCGGCTGCCGGGCAGGCGGGCCTGACCTACAGCGGCATTGCGGTATTGCACCCCGAGTTGCTGGCGGGGCATCCGGAAGGGGCCTTTGCGCTGGCGCCACTGCTGCGTGCGGCAGCGGCGCAGGGGCGGGTCAGTGGCGAGCATTTTCGTGGTGCCTGGATTGATGTCGGCACGCCGGAGCGGCTGGCCGATGCTGAGCGTGTGGCGAGGGGCTGAGCGATGCTGTGGCCGGTAACCGTATTGGGTGCGCTGGTGGGCGGTCTCGGCGGCGCTGTGCCCGGCGCTGTCCTTGGCGCGGTAGTCGGGCACGCGCTGGATCGTCATTGGCAGCTGCGTCACTGGCGCGATCTGCCGGAGCGTCTGGCTCAGGTACGTGGCGCCGGTAACAGTTTCGAGCGTGTGCTGTTTCTGTGCGTGGGGCGGCTGGCCAAGGTCAGTGGCCGTGTGACCCAGGCCCATCTGCAGCTGGCGCGGGATCTGATGCAGCAGTATCGGCTGGACGGTGACGCCAGGCTGCGAGCCATGCACGACTTCAACGAAGGCAAGCGTAGTGATGATCTGGTCAAACTGGTACGCGCCCTGTGTCGCCGTGAGCCGGGGCGCGCGGCGGAACTGATGGATTGTTGCTGGCGGATGGCGGTGCTGCCGGGCCGCCTGAACGACGAGGTTCAGGGGCTGCTGGCAGGGTGGTCAAAGGTTGCGGGGCTGGGGCAGGCCGAGCAGCAGCGCATGCATCAGCGTCATCAATACAGCCGCCAGACTCAGGGCGGTCGTGCAGCGGTTGCGCAGGAGGACCGCCTTCAGCAGGCGGCCAGCATACTCAAGGTCAGTCCCGATGACTCACCGGAGGCGATCAAGCGCGCCTATCGTCGTCAGCTCAGCTTGCACCATCCGGACAAGCTGGCCGCCCGCGGGGGCAGCGCCGCCCAGCAGCGCGGGGCGGGTGAAAAAATACGACAGATTCAGCAGGCCTACGAGACATTGCGTCGTCATCGCGGCTTTCGCTGAGCGCTCAGGGAGCGGCCACTGACGGTGGCGGCGGCTGATAGTGGCTGGTGAGCCAGGTGCGCAGGTGCTTGTCCAGCATGTCGGCGGCAAAGGCGGATCGCTCCAGTGGCGCGAGATCCATTTGCTGGTAGGTCTGCTGCCCCTTGCGGCGGGCGATACGCAGATGCTCACCTGCCATCAGCCGGTCGGGTGTGATTTCCAGATTCAGCATGTCCAATAGCGGGCGCGTATTCGTTTCCAGCAAGCTGTCGAGGGTCGGCTCCGGGGCTGATGCCGGCTGCCGGGTCTGATACAGCATCAGGGTCGCTGGTGGCTGATCGGCAGCGCCGGTGCTGGCGGTCAGCAGCGCCCAGTAGGCTGATTCGTTGCGGGCAATGAGGTGTACCTGATGGGCGCCTTCACCCTCAAGCACTTGCAGGCCGGCGCGGATTAGCGCCGTGACCCGTTCGCTGTAGCGCGCCTCGGGCGGCGGCTCTGGCGCGGCATCGACCTGATCGCTGGCGGCCAGCAAGGCATCGGCCGGCACGATCTCCGGCGTCGCCTCCTCGCTCGGTGCGGCCGACTCGACCGGTTCCGGCGGGACGTCAACAACGGGCTCGCGCGGCGCTTCGGGCAGGCTGATGGCCAGGGTGTGCCAGCCGGCGTCGCTGAGACTGATGCGGGCGGGGGCGATCAGCTCGGGCCAGTTGGCGTGCTCTCCAGCCCCGGCAATCAGCAAAATGCCGCCGAGTGGCTCGGGGCGTGCGGCAGGCAGAAACAATCCCAGCCGTGACTCGCCGGCGAACTCGAGCTGCCGTTGTTCGCTGATTGGCGTTTCGCGCTTGAGTGTCTGCTGGTACTGAAGGTCGCGGGACAACGCGTGCGATCGCTCGGGGGCAGTTGCCTCCGGTGGCGGCGTTGCTGGCTCCTGGGCCTGGGCGATACCGGCAAGGCAGAGCAGGGCAATGAGGATTGGCGCGCGCATGGGGTCCGTCTCGGTCCGAAGTCCTGATGAGTATAACCACGACGGATAGGGTAAACTGGCCGGCATTTCCGTGTCTGCCCCTGCCGAGGTTCTCCCATGCTCGATTACGCCATTGCGCCGTCCATTCTGTCCGCCGACTTTGCCCGCCTGGGTGAGGATGTTGATCGGGTGCTGGCCGCCGGTGCCGACATCGTCCACTTCGATGTGATGGACAACCACTACGTGCCGAACCTGACAATCGGGCCGATGGTCTGCTCGGCGCTGCGTAAGTATGGCGTCACCGCGCCGATCGATGTGCATCTGATGGTCAAGCCGGTCGATCGCATCATTGGTGATTTCCTCGAGGCGGGTGCCAGCTACATCACGTTCCACCCGGAAGCCTCCGAACACATCGACCGCTCCCTGCAACTGATCAAGGACGGCGGCGCCAAGGCCGGTCTGGTATTCAATCCTGCGACCTCGCTGGATGCGCTCAAGTACGTGATGGACAAGGTCGACATGGTGCTGCTGATGAGCGTCAACCCGGGCTTTGGTGGCCAGAAGTTCATCCCGGGCACCCTGGACAAGCTGCGTGAGGCGCGTGCGCTGATCGATGCCAGTGGTCGCGAAATTCGTCTGGAGATCGACGGTGGCGTCAACGAGCAGAACATCCGCGCCATCGCCGAAGCCGGTGCCGATACCTTCGTCGCCGGTTCGGCGATCTTCAACAAGCCGGATTACAAGGCGGTCATCGACAGCATGCGTGCGGAGCTGGCACAGGCCAAGCGCTGAGATGTCGTTGCTGCGCGAGCTGTTCGGTGGCGAGCTGCCGAACCTGGTGATGTTTGATCTGGACGGTACTCTGATTGACTCGGTGCCGGATCTGGCGGCGGCGGTGGATGTGATGCTGGGTCAGCTTGGTCGTGACGCCGCGGGCGTCGAGCAGGTCCGTCACTGGGTTGGCAACGGTGCGCGAGTATTGGTGCGTCGGGCGCTGGCCGGCGATATCGAGCACGCGCACATCGGCGAGGCTGAGACCGAGCAGGCGCTGGCGCTGTTTCTCGAGGCTTACGCCGGCGATCACTCGCGCAGCACGGTTTACCCGGGCGTTCGCGCGTTGCTTGACCGGCTGCAGGGTGAGCAGGTGCCACTGGCACTGATCACCAACAAGCCGAGTCGCTTCGTGCCGGAGCTGCTGGCGGACAAGCAACTGGACGGTTATTTCCGCTGGCTGGTTGGCGGCGACACCCTGCCGGTGCAGAAGCCCGACCCGGCTGCGCTTCATTGGGTCATGCAGCAGGCTGGTGTTGAGGCTGGGCAGGCGCTGTTTGTCGGCGATTCCCGCAGTGACGTACTGGCGGCGAAGGCGGCCGGGGTGCCGGTGGTGGCGGTCAGCTACGGCTACAATCACGGCCGGCCGATTGCCTCGGAGAACCCGGATTTGCTGGTTGATTCGCTTGACGCGCTCATATAGGCTTGCTCGGGTGTCCCGACCAGTGATGGATCAGCCGTGTTTGTCAGCAATCGCAAACTGATGAGAGTTATCAAGGCGCTCGCCCGCTGGCGTTGGCGTACCTGAACTGTCCTCGCTCGCTCCCGAGTGCGAGCACCCCTGTTTGCGTATGACTTACCCTGCCTTTGAGGCTGATCATGACCCGAGACGAATTCCTTCGCCTGGCTGCCCAGGATTGCAACCGTGTACCCGTTGTACGCGAGGTGCTGGCAGATCTTGAAACCCCGCTGTCCACCTATCTGAAATTGGCCGACGGTGCCTACTCCTACCTGCTGGAGTCGGTGCAGGGCGGCGAGAAATGGGGGCGTTATTCCATTATCGGCCTGCCGGCCCGTACCGTGCTGCGCGTCGATGGCCATACCGCAACCGTGCTGGTCGACGGCGTCGAGCAGGAGCGCCACGAGTGCGCCGATCCGCTGGATTTCGTCGAGACCTTCAAGGCCCGTTACCGGGTGCCGAGCATTCCGGGTCTGCCGCGCTTCAATGGCGGGCTGGTTGGTTATTTTGGCTACGACTGTGTGCGCTATGTTGAGCCGCGTCTGGCCGCGACCGTTAACCCGGATGTGCTGGGTACCCCGGACATCCTGCTGATGGTGTCCGATGAGGTTGTCGTATTCGACAACCTGGCCGGCAAGCTGCACGCCATCGTACTGGCCGACCCAAGCGCCGATGATGCCTTCGAACAGGCCAATGCCCGGCTCGATCAACTGCTTGAGCAGCTGCGCCTGCCGACCCCGGCGCGCAAGCTGATTGATCTGGCTGCGCCGGTCGATACCGACCTGGAATACCGCGCCAGCTTCACCCGTGAGGATTACGAGCGGGCGGTCGACACCATCAAGGAATACATCCTTGCCGGTGACTGCATGCAGGTGGTGCCGTCCCAGCGCATGAGCATCGACTTCAAGGCCGAGCCGATTGATCTGTACCGGGCGCTGCGCAGCCAGAATCCGACGCCTTACATGTACTTCTTCAACTTCGGCGACTTCCACGTGGTTGGCAGCTCTCCCGAAGTGCTGGTCCGTGTCGAAGAGGGTGAAGTAACGGTACGTCCGATCGCCGGTACCCGCCCGCGCGGCGCGACCGAAGAAGCCGATCTGGCGCTGGAGCAGGACCTGCTGTCCGACGCCAAGGAAATCGCCGAGCACCTGATGCTGATCGATCTGGGCCGCAACGACGTGGGCCGCGTGGCGCAGATCGGCAAGGTCAAGGTAACCGAGAAGATGGTCATCGAACGTTATTCCAACGTCATGCACATCGTCTCCAACGTGCAGGGCCAGCTCAAGCCGGAACTGACCGCGATGGACGCGCTGCGCGCCATTCTGCCGGCGGGCACCCTGTCCGGCGCGCCGAAGATTCGCGCGATGGAAATCATCGACGAGCTGGAGCCGGTCAAACGCGGCGTCTACGGCGGCGCGGTCGGCTACTGGGCGTGGAACGGCAATATGGACACGGCCATCGCGATTCGTACCGCGGTGATCAAGGATGGCGAACTGCACGTACAGGCTGGTGGCGGCATTGTGGCCGACTCGGTACCCGCGCTGGAGTGGGAAGAGACCATCAACAAGCGTCGCGCCATGTTCCGTGCGATTGCCCTCGCTGAACAATCGGCCCGGTAAAGGAGAAACGCCATGCTGCTGATGATCGATAACTACGACTCCTTTACCTACAACGTGGTTCAGTACCTCGGCGAGTTGGGTGCCGACGTCAAGGTGGTGCGCAACGACGAGCTGACCGTCGCCGAGATCGAAGCCCTCAATCCCGAGCGCATCGTCGTCTCGCCCGGTCCGTGCACGCCCAACGAAGCGGGAGTCTCGGTGCCGGTGCTCAAGCACTTTGCCGGCAAGCTGCCGATTCTCGGCATTTGCCTCGGCCACCAGAGTATCGGCCAGGCCTTTGGCGGTGATGTGGTGCGTGCCCGTCAGGTCATGCACGGCAAGACCAGTCCGGTCTACCATGAAGGCTTGGGCGTGTTTGCCGGCCTCAATAATCCGCTGACCGTGACCCGCTACCACTCGCTGGTAATCAGCCGCGACACGCTGCCCGGCTGCCTGGAGCTGACGGCCTGGACCCAGCATGAAGACGGCAGCGTTGACGAAATCATGGGCGTGCGCCACCGCGAATACATGATCGAGGGCGTGCAGTTTCATCCCGAGTCGATCCTGTCCGAGCAGGGGCACGAGATGCTCGCCAACTTCCTCAAGCAGCAGGGCGGCATGCGCCGCTGACCAGCAAGGAGAGACGGTATGGATATCAAGACAGCCCTCGGCAAGGTGGTCGATCAACTGGATCTGTCCACCGAGGAAATGCAGGACGTCATGCGCCAGATCATGACCGGCCAGTGCACCGACGCACAGATCGGCGGCTTTCTGGTTGCCCTGCGCATGAAGAGCGAGACCCTCGACGAGATTACCGGCGCAGCCAAGGTCATGCGCGAGCTGGCCTCCGGGGTGAAGATCGACGCCGAGCGCCTGGTCGACACCTGCGGCACCGGCGGTGACGGCGCCAACATCTTCAACGTGTCGACCGCCGCCGCGCTGGTGGTAGCCGCTGCTGGCGGCAAGGTCGCCAAGCACGGTAACCGTGCGGTATCCGGCAAGAGCGGCAGCGCCGACCTGCTGGAGGCGGCAGGCGTGAACCTCAATCTGACGCCCGAGCAGGTCGCCCGCTGCGTGGAAAGTGTCGGCGTCGGCTTCATGTTTGCGCCAGCCCATCACGGCGCGATGAAGCATGCCATCGGCCCGCGCCGCGAACTGGGCATGCGCACCATCTTCAACATGCTCGGCCCGATGACCAATCCTGCCGGGGTCAAGCATCAGGTCATCGGTGTATTTACCCAGGCGTTGTGCCGGCCGATTGCCGAGGTGCTCAAGCGCCTCGGCAGCGAGCACGTGCTGGTGGTGCACTCCAAGGATGGGCTGGACGAGCTGAGTCTGGCGGCGACCAGTCATATCGCCGAGCTGAAAGACGGTGAAATCCGCGAGTACGACGTCAGTCCGGAAGAGCTCGGCATCAAGAGCCGCTCGCTGATCGGTCTGACGGTCGATGACGCGACGGCCTCGCTCAAGCTGATCCGCGATGCGCTCGGCAAGCGCGAAACCGAGGCCGGCGAAAAAGCGGCCGATATCATCATTCTCAATGCCGGTGCGGCACTGTACGCGGCAGATCATGCGACTAGTCTGCTCGAAGGCGTAAAGCTCGCCTCCGATGCGCTTTATTCAGGTCTGGCGCGGGAAAAACTCAACGAACTTATCGCCTTCACCGAAGTATTCCGAGAGGAAGCAGCACAATGAGCGTGCCGACCATCTTGCAGAACATCGTCGCGCGCAAGCACGAGGAAGTGGCAGAGCGTCTTCAGCAGCGTAGCCTGGCCGAGCTGGAGCAGCTGGCTGCTGCAGCCTCGCCTGCCCGAGGCTTTGCCAAGGCCATTCAGGACGCCGCTGCGGCGCAGCGTCCGGGCGTGATTGCCGAGATCAAGAAAGCGTCACCGAGCAAGGGCGTGCTGCGCGAGGATTTCCAGCCCGCCGAGATCGCTGCCAGCTACGAAGCAGGTGGTGCGGTCTGCCTGTCGGTGCTGACCGATGTCGACTTCTTCCAGGGCCATGACGATTACCTGCAGCAGGCCCGTGCCGCCTGTTCGCTGCCGGTGATCCGCAAGGACTTTATGGTCGATCCGTATCAGATCGTCGAAGCCCGTGCGCTGGGTGCCGACTGTGTGCTGCTGATCGCTGCCTGTCTGGACGACGTGCAGATGGGCGAGCTGGCAGCGACCGCAAGGCAGTACGGTCTGGATGTGCTGGTCGAGGTGCACGATGCCGCCGAACTGGAGCGCGGCCTCAAGCTGGATACCCCGCTGATCGGCATCAACAACCGTAACCTGCATACCTTCGAGGTGACGCTCGACACCACTCTGGAGCTGATCCCGCAGATTCCACGCAACAAGACGCTGGTCACCGAAAGTGGCATCCTGCATCGCACCGATGTGGAGCTGATGCTCGCACATGAGGTCTACGGCTTTCTGGTTGGTGAGGCCTTTATGCGCGCGGCCAATCCGGGGCAGGAGCTCAAGCGACTGTTTTTCTGATCTGCGACGTCAGCATTGAAAGGAACCTCCTTCGGGAGGTTTTTTTGTGGTTTGGCGCTTCCGTTCGGGGAAGATAGATAGGATCTTAGACTACTGCGTTTATCCGCCTGCTCGGATGGTGGAGTGTGCACTGTGGTTCGTCCCGTTTACGCGGGCGAGTAGCGGAGGGTTGGCGGGAAAAAGAGCGGCAGTCTGTTTGAGGCTCGC
>CERN01003514.1_pt1 | contig 57449 bp, 49 predicted proteins | sample 530761 | NCBI WGS metagenome assembly CERN01 (sample SAMEA2620947, study PRJEB7988) | marine metagenome | isolation source: saline water (ENVO:00002010), including | reverse complement strand
TCAACGCGTCTTTCTCCTTGATAAGGAGAAAACAAAAGAGGTCGGATGCTTCTTGAGCTCCTTAAGGAGAAATATGTAATGACTCAAGTAGATCACCATCTACCCACCCCAAAGACATCCTGAGGATACCTCCGAAGGATCTCCCCATGTTTAATCTGAAACTATTCTAAGAATAGGCTAAGAATAATTAAATCCACTTGGTCATCCTGAATTTATTTCAGGATCTGAATAAGCCTCGATGCTTTTCTTAAGTGCTGAACTAAATTCAGCATGACGACAGTGGTTTATACTAAATAACTCCCACTGTTAACATGAAAAGTCTGTCCGGTAGCATGCTTCAATTTACCAGAAGCTAACAGGCTTGCAATCTCCGCTATTTGTTGGGGCGGTGCGATTGAATCCAAAGCCAAGTCCTTAGTCAGATAATCCTCTCCATATACTTCGATTGAACCTTGGGCCATATCGGTGTTTACGAAGCCAGGAGCGATGGTGTAAGCGGTGATACCGTGTTTCCCAAAGCTACGGGCTATACTTTTGGTAAAGGCGGTCATTCCTCCTTTACTGGCTGCATAGCTTGCGTATTCTTGCGTATCGCCACGGGTTCCGGCACGGGATGAAATATTGATGAGCCTCCCTTCTATTCCGGCTTCCTTCCAGGCATTGAGTGCCCATTTAGAAATGAGTCCGGCCGAACGAAGATTAACCTGCAGCGTTAAATCCCAATTTGCCAGCCACTCTTCATCCGAAATATCGAAATCAGCTTCTGCAAACATTCCCGCATTATTGATAAGGACTTCAGGGATTTCCTCTTCCTGAAAAACAACCTTAAGCTTCTTTACTTCCTCGGGCTTGGATAGATCACAGGCAATATGTCTGTAAAGTTCGTTATTCAGGAATTCGTGACTCGTGGATCGCGAGGTTCCGATTACTTCATGTCCCTCACTTAGTAATTGCTGAGCGATTGATTTTCCTATTCCGCGGGAGGTGCCGGTGACTAATATCTGCATGAAATGTATTATTTTAAATTTAAACTAAACTTAAATAAAGAAAATTTATGAGCAAAGGAATCCCCGAAAATTACCCAACTGGTTGTAGTAACGATGAATTACTAGACAAGATTAAAGAATATCAGTACCGAGTGAAGCAATTAGCAAGTTCAGAGAATAGTATACTTGGTTCAACTTATTGGAAAGATATATCTGACCTGAAGTCAGATGAAATTTGGATGCAACGTCAAATTGATAGCTTAGAGTCTAACAATGAAGAGCTAATTAAGTTGAATCAAAACTTGAACAAAATAATAACAATTCAAGAGTCAGATAGTACTTCCAACTAACTTACTTACTTCCGCCACACCGGCACGTTCGAACAAGCTTCCCCATACATCACTTTCTTCGCTCTCTTCATCAGCTTGTTGGTAGCTAGCATATAAATGGAATCGGGCACGTGCACTTTGCCACATCCTTTCAGCAGCACAAACTTATCTTCGTATTGATCCCAGTCGTAGTTATCTAATTCCCGCTGGTAGAGCTGATATTGAAAAGCTTCCTTTCTACCCTTAAATACTTCTTTTGCAAACGCAGAGGCATGAGAAGTAATCACCATCCAGGCCCAAGGTGCGATGATGGCATCGGTGCTACAAAAAACGGTCAGGTATTTCCCTTCAAACTGAGACCAGTCAAATTCCTTAACCTGCTCACGGAAGTCTTTTTCCTTAAGCATCAATTCCTGAAATAAGAACTGCTTAATATCCAGCTCTTCGATCGGCGTGGGATCATGAAATTTCTGCAAATCCAGCGTTACCAGCTTCGTATTCTGCTGAACCCGGTTTACAATTGTTTCTTCTGACATAGGAAATGCTCAATTTTAAGTGTTAAATGTTAAATGCTTGAATAGCCATTTAACATTTTTACTCGTTACGAACGCTCTGCGTCGTAGCGAACAAGTTGGTGACGACGCAGAGCATCGTCACCAGTTTAAAATTAGATAGAGAAAGATTCGCCGCAGGAGCAGGTTCGGGAGGCATTTGGGTTTTTGAAGTGGAATCCCTGCCCGTTAAGTCCCTCGGTGTAATCCAGTTCGGTTCCGGCCAGATAGAGAAAACTTCTCATGTCGACCAATACCTTGAGTCCGTCCACGTCAAAAATCTTATCGTTTTCTTCGGGCTGGACATCAGAATTGAATTCAAGGTCGTACGTCAAGCCGGAGCAACCGCCGCTCACTACGCCTACGCGTAAGAAAGCATCATCCGGAACACTCTGTTCTTTCCGAATTAGGTTGATGCGTTCACTAGCTCGTTCTGTGATGGAAAGTTCTTCCATAATACTTCTCTCGTTAGCCGTTAAACTGAGATAACCTGAATTTCAGGATCAATACGCTTCACCATGCTTTCGATAGCATAAAGCGTTCCTGTAGTAGCTGTTGGGCACGTTCCGCAAGCTCCTTGATAGTGAACCTTGAGTCGATTTGATTCGAGACCCAAAATCTTCAATCCACCACCATCAGCAAGAAGGTATGGGCGAACTTGTTCATCCAGCATACGGGTAATTTCCTGCAAGCGTGGATCATCAGAACCCTGAACTTCTTTACTCATATGTACATCAGAGTCATCTTCGTTTTCGTCAGACGCTTCTGCTTCACGGATTGGCGGAGCCAGCTTACGCAGCAACTCAGACCATACCGCTTTACCATTTTGAGTAACGGTAACGTACTTATCTACATAGTAAACGTTGATCACGTTATCGACTGCGAATAATGCAGACGCCAACTCATCGCCTTCAGCTTCAGCCGCAGATTCAAAAGAACGCGTGGTTCCGTTGGTAAGCGGTTCAGCCAATACAAAGCGCATGGCATCAGGATTTGGTGTTCGTTCTATTTCTTTAATTTTAGCCATCTCAATTCTCCTTTATTTCAAAAAAACTCTTTTACGTATTTAATTCCTTCCACTAAACGATCAACATCTTCTTTATTATTGTAGAAGGAAAAAGATGCTCTTGCTGTGCCTGGTATATCATAATAATCCATAACCGGCTGTGCACAGTGATGTCCGGTTCGTACTGCAATTCCTTTTTGATCTAAGATCGTACCGGCATCGGTTGGGTGAATGCCATCCAGTAAAAATGAAATTACGGATGCTTTATTCTTCGCTGTTCCGACGATCCGAAGTCCATCAATCTTACTCAACTCTTCAGTCGCGTATTCCAGCAATTCATGTTCGTGAGCTGCTATATTTTCCATCCCAACTTCATTTAGGAAGTCGATGGTTTCGGCAAAACCTACTCCCACTGCAATAGGCGGAGTTCCGGCTTCAAATTTATGGGGAAGGTCATTCCAGGTCGTTTTCTCAAACGTGACTTTGTCAATCATATCTCCACCACCACGATACGGAGGCATTTCTTCCAGCAATTCTTTCTTGCCATAAAGAATACCAAATCCGGTTGGGCCACACATTTTATGAGCAGAAAAAGTGTAGAAGTCAGCATCCATAGCCTGAACATCCACGACGGCATGAGGAACGGCTTGAGCTCCATCAACAAGTACCGGAATGTTTTTGGCGTGAGCCGCTTCAATCATTTCTTCCACCGGGTTGATTGTACCAAGTGCATTCGAAACATGAACCACTGCAACCATCTTAGTGCGATCGGAAAGCAGGTTATGGAATTCCTCCATCACAAGCTCACCGGCATCGGTCATGGGAACAACTTTGATCTTTGCTCCTGTTTCCTCAGCCACCATCTGCCAGGGTACAATATTAGCGTGGTGTTCCATTTCAGTAAGAATGATCTCATCACCCTCTTTGAAATGTTTACGTCCATAGCTGTTAGCTACCAGATTGATAGAATCTGTTGTTCCTGTGGTATAAATGATCTCCTCAAGGTGACGAGCATTTATCAAGTCTTTAACCTTCGTCCGGGTTGCTTCAAAAGCATCGGTTCCCTCCTGACTCAAGGTGTGAATACCACGGTGAACATTCGCATGTTCATTAGAGTGATAATCGTTGATACGATCAATTACCCGCTGAGGCATTTGGCTGGAAGCACTGTTATCAAGATAGACCAAAGGGTTACCCATTATTTCCCGTTTAAGCACAGGAAACTGATCACGGATGGCTTCCCAATCCGTGGTTAAGGTGGTCTTTCTTTCTTCTTTTAGTGTGTCTTCCATACTTCAGTAAACTTCTGGTGCCGATGCTCTGCGTCGGCACCAATTACGTTCCGACGCTGAGCATCGGAACGAGCTATGTAATAACTAGTTATTCACCGCTACAAATTCTTCGTCGCGGCTGGTAAATTTCACAACTTCGTCTAGTAATAATTTGTGTACCGATTCCACTTCCATATTCTCGATACTTTCGAGTGTGAAAGCGTAAACCAAGAGTTCACGGGCTTTCTTCTTCGTTAAGCCACGACTGTGCAGATAAAATACTTCATCTTCATTCAGGTGACCTATAGTTGCACCGTGAGAACAAAGTACGTCATCAGAAAAAATCTCGAGTTGTGGCTTGGTGTGAACCGTTCCGTCAAAAGAAAGCAGCAGATTTCGGTTTTCCTGGAAGGAATCGATTTTCTGTGAATCTTCGCGGACAAAAATCTTACCGTTGAAAATAGAATGCGCTTTGTCATTCACTACAACTTTGTGCAGCTGGTGACTTTGTGCATGCCAGTGTCTGTGATCGATAGCGGAATGCGTATCTGCAATCTGCTCACCGTCAATCAGAACCAACCCATCAATAGTGAAATTAACTTCTTCATCATTTTGAACTACACGCGGGTCATTTCGGAACAACTTGGCTCCCAAACAAATGGTGTAAGAATGATATTCTGCAAATTTATCCAAGTGAGCCATTGGGCGAGAAATATGGTTCGCCTTCTTGCTATCCCGCTGAATACGGGCATGGTGGACGTTGGATCCTTCCAGCATCTTAAATTCTGCAACAGGGATATTCAGATACTCGTTTTCAGCCAGACCAATATGTTCTTCAACTACAGTCGACTTTGAATAAGCTTCGCCCACATATAGCACTCTGGGTGTTGCATAGAATGGTTTTTCAGAATCTGTAAACACATTCAGAATATGTATAGGGACTTCAACTTTAGTCTCTTTTGGCACATGGATGAAAACACCATCCTTAAAGTTGGCATCATTCAGTGCTGCAAATACATCTTGCTCTTCATCAAAATTGAGGTATTTACCCAAATGGTTTTTCACAGCTTCATCATCTCCATTCTCGGTAAGAGTTCCTACCGTCACACCTTCAGGAATATCTGAAAGTGAGGAAAGTTCAGCATCAAAAACACCGTTTACAAAAACGAGTCGGCTGTTTGTAGCTTCTGGCAGATAGTAATTGCTTATATCTCCAACTGAAGCAGCTCCGGCATCTTCAACCGCAACAAAATGATTTCGGCTAATTGATTTTAAATCTGTGAATCTCCAGTCTTCATCTTTTTTAGTAGGAAATGGAAACTCAGCAATATTTCCGGCACCCTTTTGATTTATCGCTCCGATAGTCTTCACATCAGAAACGGTCTCAAAATTGCCGTCCAGGTAACTTAAAATGGTTTCTTTTTCTTGTACAGCAGTACTCATTACTGAGCCTCTCCGTTTAGGGAAAATTCTTTTTCAAGTTCTTCGTAACCCTGCTCTTCGAGCTCATGGGCCAATTCTTTACCGGCAGACTTCACAATCTTACCATTCATCATTACATGAACATGGTCAGGTGTGATGTAGTTGAGTAGTCGCTGATAGTGAGTAATCAGAACAATTGCGTTTTCAGGTCCGGCAATTTTATTGATACCGTCTGAAACTACTTTGAGGGCGTCGATATCGAGACCAGAATCAGTTTCATCCATGAAAGCCAGTTTTGGGTTCAAAACGGCCATCTGAAAAACTTCATTCTTCTTCTTCTCTCCACCGGAAAATCCAGTGTTGATTGAGCGCTCAAGGAATTCATCTTTCATGTCAATGATATCGAGACGGCTCTTTAGGTAATCTTCAAACTCAAGAGGATCTAACTCTTCCCGGTCGTTTTCGCGTGCAATCGTATTAAAAGATTCACGAAGCAAAGTTTTGTTGGTGATTCCAGGAACTTCAACCGGATATTGGAAAGCCAGAAACATTCCCAAGTGGGCTCTTTCATCAGCGTCCATTTCGGTGATGTCTTCTCCTTCAAAAAGGATTTCACCTTTGGTTACTTCATACTCTGGATGTCCCGATACAACCTTGGCAAGCGTACTTTTCCCGCTGCCGTTCGGTCCCATAATAGCATGGATTTCACCTTTATTGATCTTCAGGTTCACACCCTTCAGAATCTGTTCTTCTTCGCCTTCTACTGAGGCATATAAATTTTTAATCTCTAACACGTTATCGTTTTTCTTTTATGATTTAAGTTCTTTATCTGCTAAAAACTGGTGATGACGCTCTGCGTCGTCACCAACGCTACGACGCAGAGCGTACGTAGCGAGATGGCCAATACTTATCCAACACTACCTTCTAGCTTCACATCTAATAAGGCATTGGCTTCGGTCGCAAACTCAAGCGGCAGTTCTTTCAATACTTCTTTCACAAATCCATTAATGATCATGGAAATAGCATCCTGCTCGCTGATTCCACGCTGCATCAGGTAGAAAATTTGCTCTTCACCTACTCTTGAAGTTGAAGCCTCATGCTCCACACTTGCAGTCGGGTTTTGAGAAGAAATATATGGGAATGTATGAGCTCCACAGGACTGACCAATTAACATCGAGTCACAAACGGAGTAATTACGAGCTCCATCAGCTTTCTTGGAGATTTTAACCTCTCCACGGTAGCTGTTTTGAGAATTCCCGGCAGAAATACCTTTCGAGATGATCGTACTCTTGGTGTTTTTACCGATGTGAATCATCTTGGTACCGGTATCTGCCTGCTGACGTTTGTTTGTTACAGCAACAGAGTAAAACTCACCAATTGAGTTATCACCTTGAAGAATAACACTTGGGTATTTCAGCGTTACAGCTGAACCTGTTTCAAGCTGAGTCCAACTAATTTTGGAATTATCACCGCGGCAAGCACCACGCTTAGTTACAAAATTATAAATACCGCCTTTTCCATCTTCATCACCGGCGTACCAGTTTTGAATGGTGGAATATTTAATCTCAGCATTTTCCATCGCTACCAACTCAACAACAGCAGCGTGAAGCTGATGCTCATCATACATAGGAGCTGTACAGCCCTCGAGGTAGCTAACATGACTATTATCTTCACAGATAATCAGTGTCCGTTCAAACTGACCGGAATTCATGTTGTTGATTCGGAAATAGGTAGAAAGTTCCATTGGGCACACTGTGTCTTTCGGCACATAGCAGAAAGATCCATCAGAAAATACCGCGGAATTCAATGCTGAATAGAAATTATCACGAGCCGGTACTACCGATCCCATATATTTCTTAACGATTTCCGGATGCTTCTGTATTGCTTCTGAAATTGAGCAAAAGATCACACCCGCTTCAGCAAGCTTTTCTTTGAATGAAGTAAAAATAGAGACACTGTCAAATACAGCATCAACAGCTACACCTGAGAGCATTTTCTGCTCTTCCAAAGGAATGCCAAGCTTCTCGTATGTTTCCCGAATTTTGGGGTCAACATCATCGAGGCTATCCAATTTGGGTTTGTTTTTGGGAGCTGAATAATACTGAAGGTTTTCAAAATCCGGCTTTTCATAGACCGCGTTGAACCAATCAGGCTCTTCCATTTCAGTCCATGCACGATAGGCCTTCAAACGGAATTCCAACATCCATTCAGGCTCTTCTTTTCTGGCCGAGATTTCACGGACGATGTCCTCATTCAGTCCTTTTGGAAATTCTTCGTATTCAATGTCAGTGGAAAAGCCATACTTGTACTCTTCCCCAATCATCGACTCTAACGCTTGCGTTTCGCTCATTAGCTATTTGGTCTTAAAATTTTCACTTCTTTATTCTGCCTCAAAAACAACCTTTTATCACATTAAGTTCGCTGTTTTGCGGGCTTATTTAGATCGAATACAAATATACAAAATCTACCTCTCTTAACTAAATCTGAAATGATTGAGAATCTCTATATAAGGAATAGGTCAAGCACGGGCTAAATATTTGGCAGGCATAAGATCAATCATGTTCTTAAGAGCTATTTACTCCCCCATCAAAGCACAAACACAAGCGGTGTTTACGATATCTTCCCAGGAGCATCCACGGGATAGATCCATCATCGGTTTGGCTAGTCCTTGAATGATAGGCCCCGTTGCGGTAGCTCCTGCGAGTCTTTCGGTGATTTTATATCCAATATTACCTGCATCCAGGTTTGGGAAAATGAAGACATTAGCGTTTCCGGCTACTTCAGATTCTGGAGCTTTTCGCTTGGCAATTTCCGGAATGATAGAAGCGTCAAATTGCAGCTCACCGTCAACAGGAAAATCAAGGTTATGAGATTTTACAATTTCTAATGCTTCGCGAACTAGATCGATGCGCTCATGTTGTGCACTACCTCTCGTAGAAAAAGAAAGCATGGAAACCTTAGGATCAACAGCCGTTACTTTTTTATGGGTGCGGGCAGAATCCATAGCAATGGTAGCCAATTGTTCAGCATTTGGATAGGGAACTACGGCACAATCTCCATATGTGAAAACCCTCCCGTCATCAAAACTCATAAGGAAGACGCTGGATACCACATTTGAACCAGGCTTTAACCCTATCGTTTGGATGGCTGCACGAAGTACGTCTCCAGTGGTGGAAACTGAACCGGCAACACAGCCGTCAGCATCACCAGCTGCTACCATAGCTGCACTAAAGAAAAGCGGATCTTTAACCACTTCAATGGCTTCTGCTTCCGTAAGCCCTTTATGTTTTCTGCGTTGATAGAAAGAACTAGCGTACTTCTTGAGATTTTCATCAGAAACCGGATCGATAACCTTAAGTCCTTTTGGGATCGATGCACCTTCATTTTGAATTAACACCGGTTCAACAAGTCCATTCTCCTGTAGAAACAGAGCAGCCTTAATAACCCGCTCATCTGAAGACCTGGGGAAAACAATAGTTTTATGATTAGACTTTGCTCGTTCACGGATGTCATTAATTATGTCCATTATCCTACTAATAAAATGATTGAGATTATTGCTACTGCTAACCCTGACCATTGTTTTATGGAGGGTTTATCTTTCCAGAACCAAACTCCAATTAACGTACCTAAAACGACCAGGCTTACGTTTACCAAAGGGAAAACTACCGAACCGGGCATTAGTTTTAATGCATATAAAAGAAAAATCGATGAATATAGATTTACTATTCCGGTGGCAATACCATATCCAATTTCTGTGAAGCTAAAATGAAGTTCTTTTCTTTTAATAAGGATACCAAGTCCGATTAAAAATGAAAAAAAGAAAATTCCTGATACAAACAAATCTTCAGAAACCTGAGTTGAAAACAACCTTTCATAAACTTTAAGGCCCGTATCAGCAGCGCCTGTCATCAGAAAGATCAAAACAGGAAGCCAGGCATCAGAAAACCCGGAGATACTCTTGGTTTTAATCCTAGGTACCATTAACAATAAAGAAGCTAATGCGAGAATGATTCCAAAATATTTAAATCCGCCAATGGCTTCACCAAAAACAAACAAACTGATACCAATTGGGAAAATGAGTGACATTCTCATAGCAGCGATACTTACTCCCATTCCCACCCGGTCAATCGATCGGCTGTATACAACCATATTAGCTATAAATGTAATACCTAAAACTCCAGCTAAAATTATGAGCCATATCTCCGGGTTTGGAGAAACCTCAGGGAATACAGAAAATTCCTTCGAATTGAAGAGACTGATCAGGAATCCAGCAAGGTAATTACAGACAAGGATTTTGAGCACATCAAGCTTTCGGTTTTCAGCAAGCTTTAAAATTTGAGCAATCGAAAGAGAACAGCTGATACTTAATGCAATGAAGAGTAAACCCATTATTCAAGTAGCCCAAGATCTCCATTTCCAAAAAACAGGGGATTCTGCGGCCTGTCATACAAGCTCCTTGACGTGAACGGCACGTTTCTGTCAAGATGATTAAATACGGAATTCATAGTCATGTTCCGTTCTTTAATAGCTTCCGCCATGAAATACGTAAAGATACTATGTCGGTTTTGATCCCCGTTGTTTGAGGAGTATATCCCTGACCGCTGATCGGGACGGGAGCTAAAGAAGACTGCTGCTCCAAAATTGGCATCCGTAACAATAGAAGCCAGGTTCTGAAGTGGTTCTGTAGATCCATCTTGGTTTAGAATATCTAAATCAGCGACAATTAATATAGAATTCAGTTCCAGGTTGTTAAATGCTCTGAATAATTTTTGAAGGTCGATATATTGATTTTCACCATTGCTGTCTAAGTCACTTCCCAAAAGAAAAACCTGAGAATCTCTAATCTCTGCATATCCATTTATATAGACCCTTAAGTTTTGGCGTGATTCACTCATGGATGACGCCAGCCTTGAATATGCTCTTTCTACAATACGGTCGTTGGCCGCATTCATGGCTTTAACTACTCGGGTTCCCCGTACACCAAAACCTTGAATAAAATATTCTTCCATCAGCTTAGCGTCGCGTTGACCGTAAATTCGTTCAGATATCTCGCCATCATACTGATTGTTTGACAGGATAAACGCTGCGGAGTTGATTGAGCTTCTACCCAAAACAGGAATATTTCGCTCAACATCAATAGAGCCAAAAGGCACATTAGGTATTGCTATAACAGATAAATCAGAAGCGAATTCTGAAGGGCGCCATATTGTACGAACATCATTTGCAGAGACCCAGGTTTCTGAAATACCATACAACACTTTATACCACTCTCCTTCCTTTGATATCAACTTAAGTTGACTTCCTTCTGCTAAATCAGTCAGTACATTGCCCGGATTTGATTCAGGCTCATTACGAAGAGCTGTAATCTGAACATCAACAACTATAAACTGTTCGAAAACAGATTGAACAGGAACTTCTTTTGTCTGGTTTAAAGTATCGTAGGTCGCTGTTACCCGTATATTACTGCGCGGATTTTCACCAAACAGACTTGCATCAACTTCCTCAGCCAGATTTACATTAATCCTGCCCCCGTTGAAATTCCAAGCTGTATTCTCGGCTATTAATTGTCCGTTATAGGTTATTTTGATAGCCGGATCCTGAGTATCATAGGGACGGGCATCGGTTGTGTCAACTTCCTGAATAGTGCCTGTTTGTCTTAAAAGCCTGCTTTCTCCTGTTCGGGTTGGCTCACCGACCGGTTTCATATTTAAAAATGAAAGTCCGGTTAAAAGTGTCCCCGCTCCTGTGAGTGCATATCGTTGAATATCTGAAGGACGATCTAAAAGCTGGTCTGAAAAGGCCGCGTAGTAAGAAATACCCGCCCCGGCTGCTCCTAATAATACATATCCAAGTCGAGGCCGGTAACGCTGAATATATCGCTCCGTTTCAATTCTCTGAGCATATTCGTAGGTATTGATCGATTTGAGATCAAAATAGACCAGTGGCTGTGTTGGTGAAATACCTTTACTACTCTCCAAATAAAAGCGAGAAGATATCAGCTCAAAGTCGTTGATATCCATGGCCTCTTCATCAGTAATGACCCAACTGGTGCTGGAACAACTCTGATTTAACATAGCTGCAATACATACAGCTAGTAAGAGTAATGCTTTCTTTATGCCCATGGAGTTTGTTTTGAGGCCGTAGCAATTTTAGCAGCATCGATAGCAATCACAAGTTCTTCATTTGTTGGGATAACATGAACTTCTGTATTGGAATCTTCAGTGCTAATTTTGGTCTTTCCTTCCAGGTTTTGGTTAAAGGTCTTGTCAATTGAGATTCCGGCGTACTCCATATCTTCCAGAATTTTACTCCTGATGGGAGCCGCATTTTCTCCAATACCGCCTGTGAATATGATGGCATCTACACCATTTAACGACGCAATATACGAACCAATATATTTTTTTACGCGATAACAAAATACATCAATTGCCTCGTTACATCTTCGATCTCCGCTTTCGGCTTCATCCAATAAATCACGCATATCTGCTGCGTAACCACTGAGTCCTAAAAGCCCACTATGTTTGTTCAATAATGCATGAACGTTAGCGAGAGATAACTCCTCTTTCTCTATGAGGTAGAACAAGATAGACGGATCAATATCCCCACTCCTTGTCCCCATTACGAGTCCTTCTAAAGGTGAAAATCCCATACTTGTATCGTAAGACTTTCCATCTTTGATAGCCGTAACGGAACAGCCATTCCCAAGGTGACAAGTGATTACTTTTGAACCTTCTTTAGCCAGTCCAGATATTTTATGGTACTGACGGCTCACATAATAATGAGATGTTCCGTGAAACCCGTACTTACGGATTTTATATCGACGGTAAAGTCTGTTCGGTATACCATATAAATATGCGTGCTGAGGAATGGAATGATGGAAAGCCGTATCAAATACAGCAACGTGTGGCACATTAGGCAAATGCTTTTTCGCAGCCCTGATCCCTTCCAGGTTTGGCGGATTATGCAATGGAGCAATATCGAATGCTTGCTGAATTGCTTCTTCAACTTCTTCATCAATCAAAACGGAATCTTTAAAGGTCTCTCCCCCGTGTACAACGCGATGCCCAACCGCTTCAATTTCATCTAAAGATTGCAGATAATCATTATCAGCCTCTAACAGCAGTTCCATGATTTTCTTTAGTGCTGCGGCATGGTTTTCTATGACCATTGATTTCTTAAGCGGCTTCTCATCCTTAAACTCCTGCTTAATGATGGAGGTTACCGCCCCAAGGCGCTCTACGAGACCCTTACATAAACACTCCTTGTTTTCAGTATTTATGAGCTGATATTTAATGGATGAACTACCGCAATTTATAACAAGAATTTTCATAAGTGAGTTAAAGTGAGATTACTGCTCCAATTCCAAGTATTCCTCTGAATTTGAAATTTGGTGATTCAGATAAATCAGAAGGATTAACATGTAATCCATCAGGATCTGAAAGCCAAAACGGCATATCGTATCTGATGGCGAATCCTCTATCTTTTCCTAACCAATCGGGAATATTTATTGAAAATTGGAATCCAACCCCGGCGTCAGCATAAGTCCGATCTACATTAAAAGATACGTCATCATCTATCGCATTGCCGTTGATTTTACCAATATCACCAAACACATAGGATTTCAGGTGCACAAAGTCACCCATAATCGTTCGTTCAAGTAAAGAGTTTATGAAGTTAGGGAAAAGTAGCTCAGTATTTAAAGAGACCCCTCTATCAATGGTGCCACTGTAGCTAATTGTATTTTGTTCATTCCCCTGAGGTGTTACAAAAGCATCTACATTATATCCACGAAGGTTAAACCCTCCTGCTACCTGTACAATACCATTTTCAAAAAAAGTATCCGGAATGGTACCACTCGCCCTTGTAACCCCATTATTTAGCCATGATATTGGGTCTCGGTTAGCCAGGCTATATGTATATTCTGTTGGAGCATTTGAACTGACTAAAGCTCCGAAGACTCTTAAGTTCAACCCAAAACCACTTCCCAAATCTGACAGGTGTTTAACTTCAGCTTTACCCACCGAAAAGTTTCCGGAGGCAGTATTTACATTCTGCTTTAAGTTTAAGCTGGTTTGAAGAGTTCCAATTGGCGTAAAACCGCTTGTTCTAAATTCTATTCCGGCAAGAGTCTTCCAATCTGTTTCAGCAAATCCAAGTAACCTGTATTCATTATCAATGGCTTTTTCCTGAGAAAGGCTAACACTTACTTCCTGATATCTCAGCTCATCAAATCCTTTTTGAAAACGCTTGTTTAAAGATACGGCATGCTGACTATAACCGGTTCGGATACTACTTTTAAGCTGAACATTAAACTCTTCCCCAAAATCAGATAATGACGGAATCGGTTCTGTAAAAGTCGCATAATATGAAACCGGCATATCCGGAAAGCTTGTACCTAACCAAACACCCGCATCCAAGCGATGAGGTCCATCGAGGAAAGTACCCTCCATATCTCCCAAAACACGAGCACCGACGCGAATCCCGTCAACACTGTTGTACCAAAGATCGGGAGCAAATTCGAGTTCATACTTATCCTCCTGAGCTAAGCCAATGCCTGGAATCAGTATCAAAAGAAAAGCAATTACGAAATGTCGATTATCCACTCTGGAAGGATTTCAAGATAATTATCGGTTAAAATATCAAAGGTCAGTTTCATTAACCTTTTTTGTTCAGGCCAGCCTATTAATTGATCAACTTCATCAATACTAACCCACATAAACTCAGAATGTTCTTCATCAAGATGAATTTCTGCACCCGTTTCAAATTCGGCCGCAAAAGCAGGAATTGAATGCACCATATCCGATTTAGCTTCATAAAACTGATTTATCGATGGAATGGTCCAAAATTTAGCGGGAGTCAAACCGGTTTCTTCTTTTAATTCTCGAAGTGCGCCTTCCCAGCTTGCTTCTCCATCTTTAACCTTTCCCCCAACCATACGCCATTGATTCCCGTAGATCTTTTGCGTTGAGCGCTTAAAAATCAGGAAAAGAGGTTGTCCACCTTCAATTTTGTAAGGATAGACGTCGATAAGTTTTTTCATGATATGAGGAATCGAATCAGATTTCGATATTTTTCACTTCCAGTTCGAGCTTTCCTGCAGGAACTTCAACTTCAACGGTCTCACCAATTTCGAGTCCCATGAGCGCTTTACCAATTGGGGAATCAACCGAAATTTTACCGGCAGCAAAATCAGCTTCATTTGCAGAAACGAGCGTGTACTTCATTTCTTTGCCTACATTTTTATTCAGGATGGTCACCGTAGTAAGCACACGAACCTTTGATAAGTCCAGTTCAGTTTTATCAAGCACACGAGCATTAGCCAGAGCATCTTCAAGTTTTGTGATGCGGTCTTCCATATGCCCCTGAGCTTCTTTAGCGGCATCATATTCGGCATTCTCACTCAAATCGCCTTTTGCCCGAGCCTCGGCTATTTCTTCAGCAATTTCTCTTCTTCCCCGAGTTTTAAGGTCTTTTAATTCCGCGTCTAATTTGTCATAACCTTCTTGTGTGAGGTATTGCACTTTGCTCATAATCTCTTCCTTTGTTCGATTTCAAAAAATAAAAAAAGCCATCTACCTGCGGCAGACGCCTTTCTATTTGTTCTACAATATATGCTAAAATACGGTGTAGAAAGATGTATATCCATTGTTGATTTCAAATTAGCTCTTCAAACTATTTTAACCTATTCCTTGTACTAATAAAGGCATCATGAATTTTAAAATTAGGCTATATCCATTAAGTTATAGTTGTTCTAACTAATTTCAATAAGATTTGAGTAATGCTCGGAATTTCATTTGAGATCTGGTTTGTTTACAGCCTTATCGTACTTGCTGTATTTCTCTTCATTAACAAGCGCATTTCATTTGATATAACTTCTCTCATTCTATTGGCCATTTTGGTGGTCTCCGGCATCCTCACTCCCAAAGAAGGCCTATCGGGATTTAGCAACCCTGCAACCGTTACCATTGCCTGTATGTTTATTTTGAGTGAGGGGCTCAGGCGTACGGGTGCCTTAAATATCGTGGGCGACTGGTTTTTCAAACTGAGTAAGCTAAACTATAAAGCGGCTATATTCATCATAATGCTAGTGATTGGAGTTATCTCAGCCTTTATTAATAATACGGCTGCGGTGGCAATTTTCATTCCTGTCATCATTAGTTTGTCAAAGGATATGGGGAAAAGTGCTTCAAAATTATTGATGCCCATGTCTTTCGCCGCAATGTTTGGAGGAGTCTGTACACTGATTGGTACCTCAACAAACTTACTGGTCGACTCAATAGCTAAAGAAAATGGGTTAGCGGGTTTCAGTATGTTTGAATTTACCCCGGTTGGTCTCATCTTCTTCGCAGCAGGCTTTGTGTATTTATTTACAATGGGGATTAAACTGATCCCTGAACGACGGAAAGATGAGGAGCTCACCGATTCCTTCGAAATGCAACAGTATCTGACTGATGTCATACTCAACCAAAAATCCCCGTTTGTAGACACTCCCCTCAAAAATACCAAACTGATACAAGATTTAGACCTGGATATTGTAGAGGTATATGACAAAGATGGAAAGTCTAAAACTGACCGCGAAACCATTCAGCTTGAAGCAGATGATGTGCTTCGAATTCGGGGCGGAGTCAAAGAAATAAACAAATTGCTAAATCGTGAAGATGTCATCATTAAACCTTCTGAGCACTGGAAAGACAAAGATTTTGAGCTGGGAAATGCCCAGTTAGTGGAGGCTGTAATAGCTCCTGAATCTTCTTATGACGGAATACCCCTTCAGGATATTGAATTTTATGAGCTATTTGAGGCCCAGGTCTTAGCAATTCGGCAGCATGGTACCGTTCAACAAGATAAGCTATCCGAGATAAGGCTTCAGAGTGGAACTTCTGTTTTACTATATGCCAAAAAGGAACGTATCAATGATATCAAAATAGCTGAGGAATTTGTCCTGGCTACGGAGATTGATCTTCCTGATCACGAGGAATCCAAAATACCGTTGGCAGTTGGTATCATTCTGGGAGTAGTAGGATCGGCTGCTTTTGGGCTGTTACCCATTGTGGCCAGCGCAATTTGCGGTGTTATTTTAATGATCCTAACCGGATGCTTGAGCAATGAACAAGCTTACCAAAGTATTAACTGGAAAGTGATTTTTCTTCTGGGTGGTGTTTTACCGCTTGGAGTAGCCATGCAGAAAACGGGAGCTGCAGACTTAATGGCCAGCACCGTTATATCAAGTCTCGAGGTCTATGGACCTACAGCTGTTCTATCTGCTTTTTTCTTCCTCTCGATGATGTTAACGAATTTAATCTCAAATCAAGCTACCGCAGCATTATTGGCACCTATAGCTATTGAAGCGGCTTCAAGCATCGGCGTAAACGCGGAGCCAATGCTGGTTGCGGTAACCATGGCGGCATCTTTAAGCTTTATGTCCCCCATTGGCTACCAAACCAATACCATGATTTTTGGGCCCGGGCAGTATCGGTTTATGGATTTTGTGAAAGTAGGAACACCACTTAACCTTTTATTCTGGATAATCGGTAGCTTTGCCATACCTATATTCTGGTCATTTTAACTCATGAAAGATTTTCTGAAAACTTACTTACCAATCATTGAGGTACTATGTAATTATTCCTCCTCGAAATTTTGGGATGATCTTGTTGCGGGTGCTACTGTTGGAGTTGTGCTCATTCCCCAAGCAATGGCTTATGCCGTAATAGCCGGAGTCCCTCCCATTTATGGATTATATGCCGGTTTAGTTCCTCTGTTTGTATATCCTTTATTGGGCACTTCCAGCCATTTATCCATTGGCCCGGTAGCTATTGATATGCTGATTCTAGCTGCGGGATTAGGACTCTTAGCTGGCGACAGTATCACTGAAAAAGCCCTTCTAGCTGTTATGATTGCCATTCTAACCGGGATTATGCAGGTGCTGATGGGAGTATTAAAACTGGGCTTTGCTTTCAACCTTTTTTCGAGGCCGGTGATATCTGGTTTTACCATTGCCGCTCCCATTATCATCATATTCAGTCAGCTGGGCACTCTTTTTAATATGGATATCCCAAATACTCAATATATCTATGAAATCTTTCTTTACCTGACCGACCATTTACATCAAATTCACTACCCATCATTATTCCTCTCTTTAATTTTTATTGGGTTCTTAGTTGGAGCAAAAAAATTCTACTCTAAGTTGCCTGAGGCAGTTATCCTTGTATCACTAACACTCATTGTTGTTCATTTCTTAGACATTACCAAAATTGGAATAGCTCAGATTGGAGATATACCTGCAGGACTCCCCGATTTCCAACTTCAATATGCTTCATATGAAACAATTAAATCACTATTGCCCAGTGCATTAACGCTTTCACTTATTCAGTTTATGACTGTTGCTTCCTTATCAAAATCCTTTGCCCGAAAGCATGGTTATACCGTGAATCCGAATCAAGAATTAATAGCCATTGGAAGCAGTAATATCCTTGGCGGACTTTTCCAATCCCTGCCAGTTTCTTCCAGCTTTTCACGCTCCGCAATAGCCGAACAAGCCGGAGCAAAGACATCGTTAAATAACATTTTTGCAGGACTCCTAATCTTGGTTACCCTCCTGTTCTTAACCCCTCTGTTTGAAGTACTGCCCAATCCATTATTGGGGGCAATCATCGTAGTTTCGGTTAGCAGTCTCATCGATATTAAAGAGCTTCGGTTTTTGGTTAATACCAAACGCAGAGACGCTGTTGTAGCTTTCATTACATTCGCCAGTGTTCTGGTGATAGGTATTCAGGAAGGTATCATTATCGGTATTTGTGCCTCTGTTTTAGCGTTACTTATTAAGATGGGAAAACCGACCGTAGCTCAACTGGGACTTATTCCTGGAACCCGAGACTTCAAAAACATCAGTCGGTTTGAGAATGCCCAAAAAATCCCCGGTGTATTAATACTTAGAATTGATGCTTCGTTTTCTTTTGTGAATGCTGAATTTTTCAAAAACTATATACTGGATAAAAGTATAACCCGCGATAAAGCCCCTAAATATGTCATAATTGATGGGACAACCATTGGTGACTTGGATATTTCGGCTATGGATACGCTTATTATGACTATTGAAACTCTTAACAAGCACGGCATAGAGCTGTATTTATCGGGCTTAATTGGGCCTGTAAGGGATGTAATCCGGAAATCAGATATAAGCACTTTTCTAAGTAAAGACCGGATTTACAGTACCGTTCATGATGCTGTAGAAGCTGCACTTAAGAAACAAGATCTTACTGATGAAGGAAACAGGTTATCAGAATACTCAAACCGTAGCGCTTGATTAATCCTCATTAATCACAACAACCTTTTCTTTAATACCGAGTGACTTTGTTGCCCACAGCATGGCTGCAATCACCAAAATAGCCCCAAGGAAGAATGGTGCGCCCGGGAAATAGAATGGCGCCAGATCGGATGTAAAATAACCAAATAAATTCGTCATCATTGGAGGACCGAATATGGCTGAGAAGCTAATCAGGCTTGTTAAAGCACCTTGTAGCTCACCTTGTTCGTTTTGCGGAACTTCATTGGAAATTATACCCTGCAAAGCCGGGGTCGCTAATCCGCCTACACAAAAAGGAATAATGACTGCAAACATCATCCAGCCCTGGGATGCGAAAGCGAAGCCTAAGAATCCGAGTACGTACATCAACAAACCAAAATAAACTGTACGATTATTTCCGAGTTTTGGAATGGCCACTTTAATAAGACCTCCCTGCACCGCAACAACTGCCATCCCAACAACTCCAAGCGAAAGCCCGACTGTCATCTCTGTCCAACCAAATTTTTCCATGGTAAAGTAAGTCCATGTGCTTTGTGTGGCATGATTGGCGACATATACCAAAAAGAATACCCCGACTAAACTGGCAATTTTCGGGTACTTCTTTATTTGTTTAAAAGCTCCAAAGGCATTTGCACGTTTCCAATCAAAAGGCCGTCTTTCTTCTTTCGGGAGTGATTCAGGAAGCACAAAGTATCCATATAACATATTGACTAAAACCAATGCAGCTGCAGCAAAAAATGGAATCCGCACTCCATACTCCCCTAATATCCCACCTACGGACGGGCCAATAATAAACCCGAGCCCGAAAGCAGCTCCAATTAATCCAAAATTCTGAGAACGCTTTTCTGGTGGACTAATGTCGGCGATGTAAGCACTAGCTGTTGTATAACTGGCTCCTGTAATCCCGGAAAGAAATCGACCAATAAACAGCCAAATAATAGTTGGGGCAAAGCCGAGCAAAATGTAGTCTAGACCAAACCCAAATAAAGAAAAGAGTAAAACAGGTCTTCGACCAAACCGGTCGCTAAGTCCACCTATCACCGGAGCGAAAAGAAACTGAGTGGCTGCATAAACAAAGGTAATCCATCCGGCATAAAGAGACGCTTCGCTCAGTCCGCCACCCGTGAGCTCCATAATGAGAGCCGGCATCACAGGAATGATGATACCTAGCCCAATGACATCCACCAAAACTGTAATAAAAATAAAGATGAGTGCCGCGCTTCTTTTTTCTTTCATGAATTAATGAAATGATCCCTGAACAATGATATTTTAGATTTGATCGAGTTGATCCAAATTTACGTAATCAATGATTGGAATGAGGATTTTTTATCCACTCTTATCTAAAACCCTATAACCTGCTGAAGCCCAAGGAATCTGTGAATAAACTGACCACTAAAGAAATACTTGAAGAAAATTTAGCCAGAGAAGCACCCGCAAAACTGAGTTCGGTAAAAGTATTGGTTCATAACATCCGCAGCCTACATAATGTGGGTTCTATTTTTCGGTCAGCTGATGCTTTTGGAATCTCTGAAGTTATTCTTTCAGGATATTCTGCGACTCCTCCGAGGGATGAAATCAACAAGACAGCCATCGGCGCTGAAGAATTTGTTGAATGGTCACACTATGAAACCGGAACCGAGGCTTTAACTTTTTTAAAAGAAGACGGATATTATATAGTAGGTCTTGAACAAACCACCAACAGCACACCTCTTCCTGATTTAGATATCTCTTCTTCTGATAAAATTTGTCTGGTTTTAGGGAATGAAGTCACAGGAATAGATGAAGACATTCTTCACCTGATTGATGAGTTTGTAGCCATCCCACAATTTGGACACAAACATTCACTGAATGTATCTGTAGCTGCTGGAGTTACGCTTTATGCCTTACTGGATAAGCTTTGGTAATGGGACTCCAAAAGAGCTTCTTTTTCTTATATTAATAATCAATTATTTGCTTAAGATTCAATTCATGAACGATCCTAAAGAATTTGTAGAACGAGCATCAACATTCCTGAAACAGCAACGGGATATGTATGGAGATTTTTCGGTGAAGCTGGATATGAAAATCGAGAATACAATACCTCAAGCCGAAGAACCTAAAACCGATTATCAGGAGAGTTCTGAAAATTTAGCCGAAACCAAGGCTGAAGCTATTAAAACACCTGAGAAAGAATCTGAACCGCAGTTGACATCGGCTCAGAAAATAGCAAATTGTACCACACTGGATGAATTACGGGCTTTATGTGAAGAGGCTGAAGAACTCAAAACAGATCTTGAAGATACAAACCTGGTATTTGGAGTTGGCAATCCCAATGCCGATTTGATGATTATTGGCGAAGCACCCGGTTATAATGAAGATCAGCAAGGCGAGCCTTTTGTAGGTCAGGCCGGGCAACTTCTGGATAAAATTATGGGAGCGATTGACTTCAACCGCGAGGATATATACATCGCCAATATCCTAAAGCACCGACCACCGGATAATCGAGATCCTGAACCGGAAGAAAGAGAACGAAGTCTTCCCTACCTCCTACGCCAAATTGAAATCATAGACCCAAAAATCATTTTGTGTGTGGGACGGATTTCAGCAACCACATTGCTTGATAAAGAAACCTCTCTCGGCAACCTGAGAGATCAGTTCCACGAGTTCCATGGAAGGGAGCTTATGGTGACCTATCATCCAGCTGCTCTTCTTTACAATCAAAAGTATAAGCGCCCAACGTGGGAAGATGTTCAGAAACTCCGTAAACGTTATGATGAATTGGTAAATCCATGAGTTTTTCTATTCCAAAGCTAAGAACCGAAAGGTTGATTCTGCGACCCTTCACTCCAGATGACTTAGATCATGTCTATAAAGGTCTTTCAAACCCTGATATCATCAAATACTATGGTATCAGTTTTGAGTCAAAAGACTCGGCAAAAGAACAGATGAAGTGGTTTGCGGATAACAAAGAAAATGAGACCGGAGTGTGGTGGGCAATTTGTATAAAAGATACCGGGAAGTTTATTGGAGCCGGAGGACTAAACGATTTAGTTAAAAAACACCGGAAAGCAGAATTCGGTTTTTGGTTGCTTCCTGAATACTGGGGGAATGGTTTTATGGGAGAAGCTATCCCAAAAATTTTAGACTTTGGTTTTAAAGAACTGAACCTCCATCGCATCGAAGGGCAAGTAGAAAGCCATAATACTAATTGCAAAAAGGCCCTTCAAAAAATGGATTTTTCTCACGAAGGTACTATCCGGCATGCTGAAATTAAAAACGATCGCTTCATAGATATTGAAATTTACTCCAGACTTTCCTCTGATTAGCTGCCCTACAGACTCTGAAATACAGAACAACAGCATGTGGATAATTGTGTGCTAAATTTGTTGAAAAAGAATTCCCATATGGTGTCAATTTATACCTATTTTCGTTGTCCCACTTTCTCAGCATATCAAGTTTTTACTTTTACTCATGGCAAAAGGCAACGGTTCTAAATACGGTAATAATTATAAGAATGACGACAAAGTCCTGGAGCAAGGCGGACGTGTGCCTCCACAGGCTGTAGAGGTTGAAGAAGCCGTATTAGGAGCCATGTTGATTGAACATGGAGCTGCTACCATCGCCCTTCAGATGCTGAAGCCAACCGATTTCTACAAAACAGCAAATCGCCATATTTTTGAAACGCTATCAAATTTATATGAGCGTGACAATCCCTTAGATCTGCTTACTGTTGAAAACGAACTCAAAGATAATAACCTGCTGGATGTATGCGGAGGCCCAACTTATCTCTCCGATTTAACCCGTTCAGTTAGTTCTTCAGCCAATATCGAGTATCACTCACAAATCATCATTGAGAAGGCGATTAAGAGAAACCTTATTCTTAGCTGTAATGATGTAATTAAAGATTCTTATGATACCACCAGTGATGCTTACGATGTGTTAGATACAGCTGAGCAGCGTATTTTCGATCTTTCAAATCAAAAGAGCCGAAGTTCAGCTGTTCCTGTTGAGAAACTTTTGAAAGACACACTTTCCTACCTCGAAGACCTTCGCGGTAAAGATTATGGAATTACGGGTGTGCCTTCTGGACTTTCTGTTGATGATATGACCGCCGGTTGGCAAAAAGGTGATTTAGTTATTATCGCTGCCCGGCCTTCGATGGGTAAAACGGCTTTTGTTTTGACTGCTGCGAGAAATGCTGCCATGCATCCTGATGAGAATCTCAGAACACCTATCGCACTTTTTAGTCTTGAGATGTCGAACCAATCCTTAGTTCAGCGATTACTGACTATGGAAGCTCGTGTCCGTGCTGATGAAGCTCGTAAAGGTACCCTTAAGGACGATGACTTCCGTAAACTGATTGATGCCGCCAGTCGCCTTTTTAGTGCTGAAATCTATATCGATGATACTCCCGGTATTAGTTTGATGGAGTTGAGAACCAAATGTCGACGGCTGAAAAGTGAAAAGAACATTGGACTTATCGTAATTGATTACCTGCAGCTGATGCAGTCAAGTGCTAAGGATATTGGCAGCCGTGAGCAGGAAATCGCTTCTATCTCTCGTGGTTTGAAAGGGCTCGCTAAAGAACTCGATGTTCCGGTTATCGCCCTTTCACAGCTTTCGCGAGCTGTGGAACAGCGTGGCGGAGACAAGCGACCTCAACTTAGTGACCTCCGTGAATCAGGTTCTATCGAGCAGGATGCTGATATCGTTATGTTTCTTTACCGACCGGAATATTATGGTATTACTACAACAGCCGAAGGCCAGTCAACTGCCGGTATTGCCGAAATTATTATCGGAAAGCAGCGTAACGGACCTGTTGGAAGCAAAATGATGTACTTCGTGAAAGACTATGCCCGTTTCGAAAACCTAACTTCCGCCGATAAAGAAGATCCCTTTTTAACTGATGGTGGTGGAAGTGGAAATAATGGCGGGCCTTCAGGTGGAAATGACGGACCTCCACCTATGCCACACAGCCCTGCTCCTGACGAAGACGCTCCTTTTTAATTAGCTTTTGTAATTTTAAAGCTGACTTTATCCCCATATGGACTATCCGTCAGCCGGAAGCTTCCATTTCTGGAGGTAAGGGTAATTTCTTGGAGTTCATCACCTTCAGGTACAAATATATATCCTGATGCATCCATGTCATCAACAGAATAAACTTTGAGCTCAATTTCAGACCAGTCCATAAACTCAGTGGATTGAGCAAGCTTGATATGAGGAATCACTGAACCTGATTTCACCAAAGCAATAATCGGAATCTCTCCCGCCTCAATGGAATGCCAGCCGCCTTTGTACGCTTTCCCGGTTTGATAGTCAATCCATGTGCCGGGTGGCAAATAAACATCCCGCTGTTCCACATTTTCAAACAACGGAGCTACCAGCATATCAGACCCAAAAAGATATTGATCATCAATCAGCCACGATCCGGGATCATCAGGATATTCAACAAATAAGGCCCTTAGCATCGGCAAGCCACGTTCTGAGCTATGCTTGGCTTGGGAATAGAGGTAAGGCATTAGTTTATACCTCATGTTATCTGCCTTCCGAAATCCTTCCAAAAACTCGTCGCTATATTCCCACGGTTCAGTAGGTGGATTTCCATGAGACCGTACGTGAGAGGTCAACATTCCAAAAGGAGTCCAACGGCGATAAAGGTCTTCAGGTGTTGCCGTTACAAAACCGCCAATATCGTGGCTCCAAAAGGTGAATCCGGTCAAGCCAATTGAAAGTCCGCCTCGTAATGTTGCAGACATAGCTGTGTTGGTTGTAGCCGGATCACCGCCCCAGTGCACAGGATACCTATGACTTCCTGCCCAGGTACTTCGAGCCCATATAAAGCCATTGCCATGAACTTCTTTCGTAATATTGGCAACCGCTTTATTATAACGCAGTGGGTAAAGGTTATGCTCGTACCATCCCGTACGGTTAGAATCGTAAATACCATTTTCTGGAGCGGCTTCTCCGAAATCTACTTTAATCGCTCCCACTCCCATCTTGAGTAGTGGTTCCAGTTTATCCTGATACCACTTCACAGCTTCAGGGTTCGAGAAATCAAGGACTGCATCCTCGTAAGGCAGATTCCCTTTTTGATCTCTTACAGCGTATCCATTTTCTACAATCTCTGGGAATAGCGTGTTTTTGGGCGTGAAGTAAGGAAGCTGCCAAAGGGATATATGAAATCCGTCGTCTTTAAAATCGCTGATCATTTTTTCTGGATTTGGAAAACGGTCTTTGGGGAATTTATAATCACTTCTCCAATCAACCCCAAACCAACCGGTATCAAAATGAAGCACATCAGCTGGAATTTCATAGTCTCGAAGCTTTTTGATTACTTCCCTTCCATCCGCTTCAGAAAAGTAGGTGATCCGGCTCATCCAAAAGCCAAACGACCAAAGCGGAGGCATCGGAGCCTTGCCGGTCAACTCAGTGTATTCATCTAAAATGTCTTTTGGTTCACCTAAGAAAAAGAATAAATCCAGTTCGTCATCGCCAATCATCATCGAGTTAACTGGATTGTAATATTTCCCAACATCTACAGTAATAGGCGTTGAGTGATGCATGAAAACTCCATATCCCCGGCTACTCATATAAAATGGAACCGGCTTATACATGGTTTCATTTTGAGTTCCGTTTCCATCATCAACCCAAAGCACAACTTTCTCTCCCCGCTTATTGAATTGAGTGAAAGACTCTCCAAATCCAAAAATCTTCTCACCCGGTGAGAGCGACATCACAGCAGCCATTTGGCGAGAATAATCATCCGCTTTGCGAACATAAGAAAAAGGTAAAACCGGGGTAAATGTATTGGTCACATCTGTTCTGTGTACCGTACTGGTCAATAATTTGTCATTTTCATCATAGATATAAACATGCCAGGGGCTTTCTGTTATAACCACTTTTCCATGCTCACTGGCATAAACGTGACCTTCTGAGGTTTTGGAATAAGACCATGCTTCCCTATTCGTTGGAGCTGTACCGTTTAACAACATCAAAGATTCATGGTCGGTAAACTGAGGACCCGAAGTAGCCTTTAACCGAATTGTACGATCAGAAATAAATTCGATTGAAAAAGGGAGTTCAGGGCTTGCAGCATACTCAGTGCCCGGAAATTCATTGGCATCTACGGCATTAAGGCCGGCAAGCATATTGTTAAATGCCATCCGGGTTGAATACTCATATCTGTTATATCTAATGGTTCCTGAAGCTGTCTCCGGATCAAAGGAAGCAAGTTCATCAGCCAGATAATAGGTGTTTTTGAAATTGGTGAATTCCGGTGAAATATCTGTTGGCTCATTTAACAAGTCAGTGCCCTGAAGCTGAGCATTGGCTTGACTTACCATTATTAGTGAGAACAGTAGAACTAAAAATCCATTCACTTTTCGCATTGCAATCCCGTATTAACTTAAATCCAATTTGCTGATTATAGTAAATCTCAGCGAAGTAAGTCAGGAGATTATATCATTTCTTCAAATAAATCGTCAAAATCTTTGATGCGCTTCGTCCAATCCAGATGCTTGTTAATATTTTGAAGTGAATTCTTGGGAAGAGATTTGGTCTTACCAGTCAACAATTCTTTAAGGTGATGGAAGAGATCGTCCTCGTTATCATACAAAACCGGAGCATGAAGTAAAGGATTATGCAAGCTTTTTGGAATCAGTTCAGGATAGTGTAAACTGTTGGGCACCAATGGGTGACATCCACAATATATCGCCTCCATGATGGCTACACAGAAAAACTCATAGCTGGCTGTAGACACTACGATATCTCCAGAATGCAATAGCTTGCTGTAGTTCTCTTTGTCATCAACATATCCAAAATGAGTAATCTGCTGTCCAAAGCGTTGCCAGGCTTTTTCAAACTCTTCAGGCTTTTCGTGCTGAGTATCTCCCGCCAAAATCAGATCAAATTTAAGATCAATATCATTGAGTCGATTCAGTACCCGAAAAAACATGGCCGGATTACGATCAAACTGCCAGCGCTGGTTCCAGACAATAACCGGGTTCTCGTTCTGACTTCTGGTATCCGGTTGTTTATCAAATCCTTTAAGATCCAGACCGGGGTGCATTACAATGCTTTTTTCTGCAATCCTATTTACGGTATTATACTTATTAGCATCAGGGAAATTGTCGAGAAAATTAGGCAAGTTTTCTAACAAATCATCTAAGTGAAATTGGGAAGAGAATAAAAGCTTGTCAGCCACCAGCATACTCAGATAGTTGATGTAGCAGTAAGTCAAATCCCTCTTCTCTCCTTCTGGAATAGGTCTGGTGAACTGATTATCATGCATATACATGATGGTGGGTGTATGAGCAAACCTCGGATTTGTAAGCGCCATAAAGGCCGGAAGGTTTGTCATGCTGCTCGTAAGCAGTAAATCTATCTCCTCATCTACTTTATTTGTCATTTCAGCAAGTGATACAGAATCCCCATGCATCCTCCATTTCCAGCCTTTATAATTGAGCTTTATGGGAATGATATTATGGCTGGAATGCTTTTCGAGTCCTTTAAGAAAAGCTTTATGCGAGCCGCTGTAAAATGGTTCAACCGCCAGAATGTTCATGTAGATGATCTTGTGATCTTAAGAAAGAGATAAGTATAAGGAATTTATCCAAGAACCGAATTACAGTATGGATAAGATATGATTAAAATAAGGACGTAGAAGAAGTCAAAAATCACCTTTAAAACTCATATGCTAAGCAAAAGGAAAGATCCTTCGCAGGTATGCTCAGGATGACTTAGGAGGTTGAGTTTTATTTGGAGGCCATTCTCCTAGCACTTCTTTATTTAAAAAATTCCAACTTGGGTTTATTTGGCTAACCAAATCTTCTTTCCACTTTCTTTTCTTGCCCTTTATTCTCTTTTCAGCCTGAATAGCTTCATGCATTGAAGGAAAAGAATCATACCAGATTAAATTAAAGCAATAATACCTGCCAGCAAATGACTTTTGCGATCCCCTTTCTAAATAATGTTCCACGATCCGCCTTCGCAGATCATTGGTTACTCCAACGTAAAGTACCTTTCTGCCTGGGTTAGTTACGATATAAGTATAGGCTGCCATATCAAAAACATAATAAAAAAGTCATTCTGAGGGTACTCCCGAAGAATCTTTGCCACAAAATGATTGGGGTAGTTACATTGAGCACTACAGGATTTGCATCAAAATTTGACTAAGAAAGCATTCCATGCTTCGCTAAAGTAGATATTATTGTCAGTATGGCTAGATATAGATTATTCGGGAGGTATTAGACAATAAACTAGGTAAAGGAGATGACTATTACTATCTAAACCGCGCCTGAATCTCGTCCAGTGGAATGTAGCTTATCGTAGGCTTCTTGAGAGGATCCATATACGGTTGTTCACAGGCGAAAAGCTGATCAACTAATCCTTCCATCTCCTGCTCGGTGAGTTTCTTTCCCCGGGGAATAGCAGCTTTAGCAGCAAATGCGATTGCCAATTTCTCACGAGCTTCCAGCTTCACCTTCTGCCCTAATTCCTGATATTGATGAAGCATCGAAATCAACACCTCCTCTTCATTACCAATTTCGATATCAGCAGGTACGCCGTTTATCATGGCGGTATTTCCGCTCAAAAGCTGAACTGAAAATCCCATTCTTTGAATGATAGAATGAAGTTCTTTCAGAAGTGTATAATCAGAAGCAGACATCTCCAGTGTTTGAGCAAATAATAGCTGTTGAGTACTTGGCAGAGCTTCCTCGGTGGCGTTTATCGCTTTTTCAAAGATGATGCGTTTATGGGCCAAATGCTGGTCAATAACAGTAAGCCCTGTACGTGTTTGCGTCAGGATATAAGAATTATGAAGCTGCCAAAACCCTTTATCCTGGGTGACTTTCTTTTGCTCTTCTTCTGAAGGTTCAAAATTACCGGCTCCAGTATAATTTGGTTGTTGTATTGATGACCCTCTTCCGTATAGCTGCTCACCAAATTCATCCCCCTTACCCTGAATATTTGAAGAGCGGTTATTAATTCGGGAAGGAATTTGAAAATCACCGCTTCCAGATTGCCGGCTATTCTGAGTGTTAAAACTAAAACCGGAACCAAATCCCTTCGAGGAATCATCACTTAAAAAAGGATCGTCATTCTGTTCAATATTTGGAACCTGAAAGTGCTTGTTCAATGCCCGGTTCACTACTGAACGTGCCAATTGAATCACACTTCGCTCATCTTCGAACTTGACTTCCATCTTAGCGGGGTGAACGTTTACATCTACCTTAGCAGGGTCAATATCAAAGAAAAGAGCATAGAACGGATATTCATTATTACGGGTCCACGCATCATATAAACTCAAAATAACGTGAGTCAGATACCTGTGTTGAAAAGGACGCCCATTCACAAAAAGGAACTGTTCTCCCCTGCTCTTTTTAGCCAATTTAGGGTCAGAAGCGAATCCATGAATTTTAACGTAGCTGGTTTCTTCAGCAAACTCAATCAAACTCGCTTTATAAGAACTGCCAAAAATTTGTGTGACCCGGTCTTTCAGGTCCTGAACTGGTAAATCATAAATCACATCCCCATCAGCTTCGATGTAAAAAGCAACATCTGTACTGGCTATTGCCGCATATTGAACGGTTCGGATAATATGGCGAAGCTCGGTAACATCGGTCTTTAAAAACTGCCGGCGGGCAGGTACATTAAAAAATAAATTACGAACGGCTATGGTAGTTCCATTATCGGTTGCCGTAGGTTTGATCTCTCGTTCTTCACCACCCCAAACTTCAAATTCCCAGCCGTTTTCGTCTTCAGCTCTTTTCGTCTTAACCGTAACCTGAGAAACCGAAGCTATGGAAGCCATGGCTTCACCCCTAAAACCCAGCGTACGGATTTTAAAAAGGTCGTCAACCGTATTAATTTTGGATGTAGCGTGACGTTCAAAACAGAGTGGAAGGTCTTCCTTGCTCATTCCACAGCCGTTATCAGAAACCTGTATTAGTGTCCGCCCTGCATTCTGAATAAGGATTCTAAGCTCATCTGCACCGGCATCTACAGCATTGTCTATGAGTTCTTTAACTACAGAGGCTGGGCGCTGAATGACCTCTCCTGCCGCAATTTTATTACTTATTTCTGGGGGAAGCTGATGTATAATGGAATCGCTGATCCGGGTATCGCTCAATGTAAGTCTGTAGTTCTTTTAAAGTGAAAGTAAATATACAACAAGTGCGAGGCAGGCCGCAAAGAAAACAACTCGGGAAAATTGAGCCGGCCGACGTCGGGTGTGTGATTCAAATTTTATACGCTTACGGCGTTTTTCCCTTTCGTCCTTTTCAGGATCGTAATATCGAAAGGGGTAATCGAATTTTTTGGGCTTTGGCCGGAAGCCGAACATTGGTCGGATCATAACAACACCTCAATTTTATTGGCTTTGGATGGCTAACGCTAGTGGCTAACATATCTTATCTAATATACTGAATAAGAGACGGAAAAATCGAATCTTAAACAGTTAATCTTGCTCTGATATCCACAATATCCTTTTGAGTCTAAAATTTGTAAACTCCAAGCCCAATTATTTTCCTTCGGAAATCATTTTGTCGAACTTCACATTATATAACTGAAATCAATAAACACTAAGCACTTACTTAAAAAATGAGCACTGATAAAGCCAAGATTTTTTATACCATAACTGATGAAGGTCCTTACCTAGCCACACACTCGTTTTTACCCATTGTAGAAGCTTACACAAAAGCTGCAGGGGTAAATGTTGAGACCAAAGACATCTCTCTGGCCGGACGTATTCTTGCCACCTTTCCTGACTATTTAACGGATGAGCAGAAAGTCTCGGATGATTTAGCTGAGCTTGGTGAATTAGCCAAAAGACCGGAAGCCAACATTATGAAGCTTCCTAATATCAGTGCCTCAGTACCTCAATTAGTTTCAGCTATCAAAGAACTCCAGGAAAAAGGATATAAAATTCCTGACTACCCTGAAGAACCGAAAAATGATATAGAAGAAGAGATTCAATCTCGATACGGAAAAGCAAAAGGTAGTGCTGTAAATCCTGTCCTGCGTGAAGGAAACAGCGACCGTAGAGCACCAAAAGCTGTAAAAGAGTTCGCTCGCAACAATCCTCACTCCATGGGTGAATGGTCGTCAGATTCTCAATCACATGTATCTACTATGGACGATCATGACTTTGCTCATTCTGAGAAATCGGTCACTCTTTCAGATGCCGATGATGTAAAAATTGAATTCGTTGATACGGATGGAAATGTTCAGGTTTTAAAAGAAAGCACTCCTCTTCTTTCTGGTGAAGTTATTGATGCAGCAGCATTGAGTAAAAAAGCGTTAATCAGTTTCCTCGAGAATGAAATTCAAGATGCAAAAGACAAAGGCGTTCTATTTTCTCTGCACATGAAAGCAACCATGATGAAGGTTTCTGACCCGATTATTTTTGGTCATGCTGTAAGAGTTTATTTTAAAGACGTGTTTGAAAAGCATGGAGAAACGCTTTCTGAAATTGGAGTTGATCCCAATAATGGTTTTGGTGATCTGGAAGCTAAAATCAAAGATCTTCCTGATGACAAACAAGCTGAGATCAAAGCAGATATTCAGAAGTGTTACGAAAATGGCCCTGACTTAGCCATGGTAAATTCCCATAAAGGAATCACTAATCTGCATGTACCAAGTGATGTTATTATTGATGCTTCCATGCCGGCCATGATCCGAACTTCCGGACAAATGTGGAATAAGAACGATGAAACTCAAGACACCAAGGCTGTAATTCCGGAAAGCAGTTACGCAGGAATTTATCAGGAAGTCATCGACTTTTGCAAAGAGCATGGAGCTTTTGATCCTACTACAATGGGAAGTGTTCCTAATGTTGGACTGATGGCTAAGAAGGCCGAAGAATATGGCTCACACGACAAAACATTCGAAGTTCCAGGAAATGGTTCTGTACGAGTGGTTAATAAGGCAGGAAAAACCGTTGTAGAGCATCCTGTTGAAGAAGGTGACATTTGGAGAATGTGCCAAACAAAAGACGCTCCCATTAAAGACTGGGTTGGACTTGCTGTTCGCAGAGCTCGTGAAACCGGTGATCCTGCCGTCTTTTGGTTAGATGAAAACAGAGAGCACGACGCCGAACTCATCAAAAAAGTAAATACTTACTTGCCTGAGTTTGATACGGACGGACTAGAAATTCATATCATGTCGCCGGTAAAAGCAATGCGCTTTTCTTTAGATCGAATTAAAGATGGTAAAGACACCATTTCTGTAACCGGAAACGTACTGCGCGATTATCTCACTGACCTCTTCCCCATCCTTGAAGTTGGAACCAGCGCAAAGATGCTTTCTATTGTTCCATTAATGAACGGCGGTGGGTTATTTGAAACCGGTGCTGGAGGATCTGCTCCAAAGCATATTCAGCAGTTTCTGGATGAAGGTCACTTACGCTGGGATTCTTTGGGTGAATTTCTCGCTCTGGCTGTTTCCTTAGATCACCTTGGTAAAACATTCGATAACGAACGAGCTAAGATCCTTGGAGAAACCTTAGATACTGCTACTTCTAAATATCTTCAAAATGATAAATCTCCTTCACGTAAAGTGAATGAGCATGACAATCGTGGAAGTCACTTCTACCTGGCTATGTATTGGGCAGAAGCGCTTGCTGATCAGGATAAAGATGCTGAGCTGGCCGAGCGGTTTAAATCCGTTGCTCAGAAACTTGCTGAGAATGAAGATGCGATCAACAAGGAATTGATTGATGCGCAAGGATCTCCGCAAGACATCAATGGTTACTACTGGCCAGACCGTGAGCTCGTGTTTGATTTCATGCGTCCAAGCAAAACCCTGAATTCCATTATAGAATCTGTATAGTTTCTTTAGGGTACCAAAAGTACCGGCCCGGTTCTGAGAAGAGTCGGGCTTTTTTATTGAATTGATTTTATACCCAATCTCTATAATTTTTTTACTTCACAAATAAAATCACTACAAATTAAAAGCGCTACCAAGGCAATGCTTCTATTTAATTTATAATCACTTAGACTCTTTTTTATAGTTAGGGTTTACTTTAAAGCCTAAATAAAATAGACTAAACCCATGGTATTAAATCATACAAATAGCACTTATTACCAAGCTCTTTCAATGGCTTTGAGCACTGCTATGTCTATGGTTTCTTCCGCTACTACAATCACGATTATTACAACCCCTTAGGGGGTGCTCATCTCATATCGCCACTTGGCATTGCGCCAACATCTAACAGCTTTAAAGTCATTAATCTAAGTATCACTCATTATGTTAGTATTGAAATTTGGTGGAACATCTGTAGCCACTGCTGAAAACCTAAAAAAAGTCCAGCATATCATTCGTTCTCAGTCAGAGTCGGATAAAGTAGCTGTCGTCGTTTCTGCACTGGGAGGAATCACCAACCAGCTTCAGGAATGTGCACTCTTAGCTTCTAAAGGTGACGAGGGTTATAGAGAAATCTTAAAATCTATCGAAACAAGACATCTTGAACTATGTAATGATTTGCTTTCCGTTCAGGAGCGAAGCTCTACACTTACCCAAACCAAGCTATTACTCAATGATTTGGAGGATATCTGCCGTGGAGTGTTTTTGATCCGGGAACTCTCCCCTCGCTCATTCGATCATATTCTAAGCTATGGCGAAATTTTATCAGCAGGAATTATCACCGATTATTTAAATAGTTCGGGTCTGGACGTTCAACTTTTGGATGCTAGGAAGTTGATTAGAACTGATAACAAATTTGGTAAGGCTGCAGTAGATACCACTTTAACGTACACCGAGATAAAGAAACAGCTAGATGCTTCTTCTCCGGTTTCCATTTGTGCCGGATTTGTGGCTTCATCCAAAGAAGATGGATTTACAACCACTTTAGGACGCGGAGGATCCGACTACTCTGCCGCATTAATAGCTGCAGCTGTGGATGCCAAGGAATTACAGATCTGGACCGATGTAAACGGAATGATGACTTCAGATCCGCGACTTGTTCCAACTGCTCACCCTATTGAGCATCTCTCCTACGAAGAAGCCATGGAACTTTCCCATTTTGGAGCCAAGGTCATTTACCCGCCAACCATTCAACCTGTTCTGGATTCGGAAATTCCGGTTCATATCAAAAATACGTTCGACCCTGAAAATCCCGGTACCCTGATTTCAAAAGATGGTTCCGATGAAGGTCAGGTTGTCAAGGGAACTTCATGCATTCAGGAAATTGCTTTGTGCACACTCACCGGTTCAGGTATGATTGCAGTACCCAATATCTCATACCGTCTGTTTGGCTCGTTAAGCCGGCAGCAGGTAAATGTGATTATGATCACACAGGCTTCCTCAGAACATTCCATTACAGTTGGTATTGCTTTAGATGATGTCGAAAAAGCCCAAAAAGCCATATCAGAGGAGTTTTCCTATGAGATAGAAACTCATAAAATAAACCCACTTGATGTAGAAACAGACCTTTCGATTATTGCTTTAGTCGGTTCTCGCATGAAGAAGCAAGTAGGTGTAAGTGCCAAGCTTTTTGATACGCTAAGTCACAATGGGGTAAATGTGCGGGCAATTGCACAGGGATCAACTGAGCTGAATATTTCTGTGGTGATCGCTAAAAAAGATCTCAAAAAATCTTTAAACAGTATTCACGAGAGTTTCTTCCTTTCCGACCGCCGAAAACTTAACCTGTTTATGATTGGCGTAGGGAATGTCGGTAAAGTCTTTATTGAACAGGTGAAAGCACAGCAGGAATACCTGACTAAAAAGCATAATCTTGATGTTTTGATTACTGGACTGGCCAATTCCCGGCAAATGTATTTTGATGAGGAAGGCATTGATTTAGACAGCTGGGAGCAGCTTTTGGAGAATAAGTCCGAATCAATGAATACTTCTCTTTTCATTGAAAAAATGAATGAGCTTAATCTTAGAAATAGCGTCTTTATTGATTCAACCGCATCAGAAGAAATAGCCGGACTCTATCAAGATGTGCTTGAAAGCAGTATCTCTGTGGTGACTCCAAACAAAGTAGCTTGTTCATCATCTTATCAAAACTACAAGCAGCTGACTAATGCCGCACTGAAGTATAAATCGAAGTTTTTATTTGAAACCAATGTTGGAGCCGGACTTCCCGTTATTTCTACCCTGAATGATTTGGTTAAAAGCGGTGATGAAATCCATACAATTCAGGCGGTCCTTTCCGGTACATTGAACTTTATCTTCAATAACTACAACGGCTCCACAAAGTTTAGTGAAGTAGTTAAAGAAGCGAAGGCAGCAGGGTTTACTGAACCTGATCCTCGATTAGACCTCAGCGGTGTTGATGTAATGCGGAAGATTCTTATTCTTGCCCGGGAAAGTGGGTTTGAACTCGAACTGGACGATATCACAAACAATAGCTTTGTCCCCGAGGAATGTATGGAAGTTGATAGCCTTGACGATTTCTACCAAAAATTGGACGAACATGAAAAGGTATTTCAAAGACTATATACTAATGCTCATGCAGATGGAAAACGCCTCAAGTATGTTGCCACTTTTAAAGACGGTAAAGCTGAGACTGGATTAGAAATGTTTGCTTCTGACCACCCTTTCTTTAATTTGGGAGGCAAGGATAACATTGTTCTATTCTACACCAATCGATATAGTGAACAACCCCTTGTTGTTAAAGGAGCCGGAGCCGGAGCGGCTGTTACAGCTTCAGGTATCTTCGCAGACATCATGAAAATCGCATCCGCTTGATATGGAATCAATAAAAGTATTTGCTCCTGCAACTGTTGCCAACGTAGCGTGTGGATTTGACGTAATGGGTTTTGCTCTCCGCGATATTGGAGACGAGCTCATTATTCGTAAAACCAAAGAACCCGGACTAGTGATTTCAGCTATTCATGGTTCTGAAACCCTCTCAAAAAACCCAAAAGAAAATGTCCTTACTGTAGCCGCACAGGCTTTAATAGAACATTTAGATTCAAAACCAGACTTCGGGTTTGAGTTTGAGTTGACCAAAAAAGTTAAGCCCGGAAGTGGATTGGGATCAAGTGCATCAAGTTCAGCAGCAGCGGTATTTGGGCTTAATGAATTACTTGGCAATCCTTTTGAAAGTAAAGAACTTGTACCCTTTGCAATGGAAGGTGAACGAATTGCCTCCGGCATTCCTCACGCTGATAACGTAGCTCCTTCCCTTCTGGGTGGATTTATTTTGATCAGGAGTTATGAACCGTTGGATGTTGTCACTCTAGATTATCCGGGCAATTTGTACGCCACAGTAGTTCACCCGCAAATTGAAATTAAAACTGCGGACGCAAAGAAAATGCTCCGTAAACAGATTGAGCTCAAAGATGCTATCACGCAATGGGGAAATATTGGAGGCTTGGTTAGCGGCTTGGCCAAAGCAGACTATGAACTCATAGGGCGCTCTTTACAGGATGTAATCGCAGAACCCATTCGTGGAATGTTAATACCCTCTTTTCAAAAAGCAAAAGAGTCGGCTTTAAGAACGGGAGCTTTGGGCTGCAGTATATCGGGTTCAGGTCCATCAATTTTTGCTTTGTGCAGAGGTGAAGAGAATGCTCAGAAAGTAGCACAATCATATGAGGAACTTTACAAAAGCATAGGGCTCGAAAGTTTCGTACACGTTTCCGGAATAAATACTAAAGGTGCTGAGGTTCTGAGATGAAGTATTACAGCACCAATAGAAAATCACCCCTCGCTAATTTTCAAGAAGCCATTTTCAAAGGATTACCTGATGATAATGGGCTTTATATGCCTGAGAAGATCTCAGCTCTACCCTCTTCATTTTTCAAGAATTTAGAAAACCATACGTTATCGGAAATTGGTTTTAAAGTACTGAAACAGTTTGTTAGTGATGAAATTCCTAAAGATGTCCTATCCAATATTGTAGAAGAAACTCTGAACTTTGATATTCCTTTGATTGAAGTCTCTGAGAACCTTTACTCGCTTGAGCTATACCACGGACCTACTTTTGCTTTTAAGGATGTAGGAGCACGATTCCTGGCTCGCAGCCTAAGTCATTTCACCAAAGAGACTGATCAAAAGCTGACAGTTTTGGTAGCTACCTCCGGCGATACAGGAAGTGCTGTTGCTCAGGGATTCTACGAAGTCCCTAATATCGAAGTCATTATCTTATATCCTTCGGGGAAAATCAGTGATTTCCAGGAACAGCAAATGACAACTTTAGGCAAGAATATTACTGCGCTTGAAGTAGATGGTTCTTTTGATGACTGCCAAAAGATGGTAAAACAAGCTTTTCTTGATGAGGAGCTTACAGAAAAGGCGAACCTGACTTCAGCCAACTCCATCAACATTGCACGGTTACTGCCACAGAGTATTTATTACTTCTATAGTCTTGGTCAACTTCCCCAAGAAAAAAGGAATGAAGTAGTCATTTCAGTTCCTAGCGGAAACTACGGTAATTTATCTGCCGGACTTATCGCTCAAAGAATGGGTCTGAAAATTAATCATTTTCTGGCCTGCTCTAATATAAATGACACCGTACCGGAGTATCTGAAAACCTCAAAGTATTCTGCTAAAACAAGTACTGAGACCATTTCTAACGCCATGGATGTTGGCGATCCAAGTAATTTTGCACGTATGCTGGATTTATTTTCAGGCTCTCATAAGCAAATGACTGAATCAATAACAGGCTATTCTTTTACTGACGATGAAACCAGAAAAGCTATCAAATCAGTATATGAAAAATCAGGTTACATCTTAGATCCGCACGGAGCAGTTGGTTTCCTGGGATTGCAGAAATACCTAGATAAAAATAGTGGAACAGGTATTTTCCTGGAAACAGCTCATCCTTATAAATTCAAGGAAACAGTTGAGAATGAAATCGATGAACCGTTAACCCCAGTTTTAGAATTTAAGAGTAAAGAAAAGAAGTCGATCGCATTTGGTAATGATTTTGAGGAATTAAAAGAACGGCTAATGAGTACTTAAAACTCAGATCTTAAACTTGGTTTTCATAATAGGAATGAGATAGCGCAAGAATACGATCAAAAAGACAAACACCCCTAAAATTATCCAAAGCGCATAATCCTCATAGCTTTCATAAAACATGAGCAGTTCACTTCCGGCGAATACCGAGAACCAAACAAAGGTGGGCGTCCATAACAATGCAGTGAGCCCAAAGTATATCAAAAACTTCCAGAAGCTAGTCTTTAAAATCCCTGCACTCATATAAACAGGAAATCTGCTTCCTGGAATAAATCGGCTTAGTACAAGTATTACGGGTCCCTTCTTCTCAAACCAAGCTTCAGCACTGTACACATTTTCTTTTTTCACTAACCATTTGAAAGGTGGAATTGTAAATATAGAATTACCGAGTAATCGCCCAGCGAAATAAAGAGAGAAGTCACCCATAAATATTCCAGCAACGGCGGCAATAGCTGCAGGCCAGAAAGCGATTAAACCATTAGCGACCATCAATCCTGCAGCGATACATGCTAAATCCTCACTTAGTAAAGTAGAAAGTATGATCAGCAACATATAGACAACTAAAAGTTCATTTCCGGAGCGTTTTTCAACTCTGTTAAGATATGGAACCAGCTTTTCCAGACTGTCTTTACTAATCTGATTTGAATCGGGGACTTGCGGTTCAAACAAAGAATTCGATAAAGTATCTTGGGATACTATTGAATAACTAAATTTGTCAATGCCTTCTTTAGCAGGAGTTTCAGGAACAGCCTTAAATACCAACAGAGGCAGCAATAATAGCAGTAAAGGCTTTAACAGATTCACACACTAGCAATTAAATATTTTCAGGAAAGTACTGATACAAATTCAGAATGTTTGCTAAGAAAACGTTCTTCCGAAATAACTTCATCAAACTCAGATTCAAGTGCTTTGTTAAGTTTCATAGCTAACGATTTACGGTCACTATCTAAAATAGTTTGAGTCCCAAAATTTATTGTAGCGGTGCATTTTTTTAGTTTGAGAAAATTTAGAAAATGAGTAGAAAAGGGTGTTTCATCCCACCAGCAAATAGACTGATAAGCAGGTACAGCTCCTTCTCCAGTTTCATAAGAAATAGCAGCATATGAGACAGGCATATTTTGAGATGCCGGATATTCCAGTAGTGAACTTCGAAAAGGCAGGATATCGAAACCCGGACTGGTCGTCCCTTCAGGAAAAAGTATAATACCCTGATTGTTGTTGATATTTTTTGAAATAAGCTTATTCACTCGTGTTACATCTCTTTTTCGTTCTCGATCAATAAAAAGAATTCCACTGGTTCGGATAATGAATCCGAATAAAGGCCACGATTTAACATCGCTTTTGGCAACAAACAGGCATCTAAGCTGAGAAAACAGAACAAACACATCGATATAGCTCAGGTGATTTGAAACCAATAAAAATGGCGGTTCAGGGGCTGGATTTTTTATTTTCAGCTCCATTCCAAATATTCTGCAGCAAGTCTTACCCCACGTCCTAAGTAAATAGCCTCTGAGTTTTTCATAATTCACCCCAAGAAATGAAAATATAAGGCAGAGCATTATCAGCGAATAAAAAAATAGGGTTGCGATGATAAAGCCGGCTAGTTTTATGAAAACACGTATTAATTCCATGGGCAGAAATTAACAATTTCTATCTGAAAAAAAGGTTTTCTTTAACCCTTATTTTCTTATTCCCTAAACTAAATGAAAAGAGAAATAGTTTTGAAATTGTATATGCACTGGTTCTAGTATATTTTGTTTAATCACCTATTAGCATATTTACTAAGTTGATAATTATTTGTACCCTTATTTATGCTTTATTACAAGGAATATAAATCTTCAGAAAAGAGAGATTGGGTCGTGTTTATTCATGGCGCAGGTGGAAGCTCATCTATTTGGTTTAACCAACTTCGGGATTTCAAGAAGCATTTCAATGTTTTAATGGTCGATCTGCGAGGTCATGGTAAATCTAAAGACTTACTTCAGAAATACTATGAAGAAAACTATTCTTTTGAATTTATCAGCAAAGATATCATCGAGGTTTTGGATCATCTGAAAATTCAAAAAGCACATTTTATAGGTGTGTCTTTAGGAACCATAATTATTCGGACTATCGCTGAAATTGCACCTGACCGGGTTAAATCCTCAATCTTATGTGGAGCTATTACCCGACTTAATGTACGTTCGAGAATTTTAGTATTTATGGGACACATGTTCAAAAGATTTATTCCTTACATGTGGCTTTATCGTCTTTTTGCCTGGATCATTATGCCGCGGAAGAGACATGCTAAATCCCGAAATTTATTTATCAGAGAAGCTAAGAAACTCTATCAAAAAGAGTTTTTAAGGTGGTTTAAGCTTACCAATGAGGTAAACCCTCTATTGCGTTACTTCAAAGAAAAGGAAGTGCAGTCTCCGATGCTCTATGTGATGGGAAGTGAAGACCATATGTTTCTCCCTCCAGTTAAACAGATCGTGAACAAACACAATAACTCTACACTCAAAGTGATCGAGAATTGTGGGCATGTATGTAATGTGGAGCGCCCCGGTGCTTTTAACCGGGTATCAATTGAGTATCTAAAATCCCACTCTTAGAAACGAGGTAGTTATTCCTCCTCATCTCCGTTTCTCATTGTAAATAGCCAGGCTTCGTTGTTAATTGAACCGCGAATTTCTCTTGTCCTATCTACTGCAGCTTGGAAATCAGAAAAACCTTCGTAAGCTACATAATTGAATCTGGTTTCTGGGTGAAACAAGATCTGGGTATTGTACCCTTCCTCATTAAGTGATGTTTTAAAATTCTCTGCATTTCTGGGCACAAGGAAAGATCCTCCAATAACAAAATATTTCATCTCAGATGTTTCCTCAGTCATTGTCTCAACATTTTGCTCATTCTGTTGATACTCAAGGTATTCATCAAGGTTGAAAGCTTTTGGAACCACAACCATGAGTTCAGGACGATCAACAGGCATGCTAAGATCTTCAGCTACTTCTTTTTGATCCTCAGTTAGCTCAGGTTCTCTTTCAATATATACCGTATCAGGTCTCATCTCCTGATTGTTAGTTGCTAAAGTATCAGATTCTTCTTCTATAGGCATTTCTTCCTCTTCAATATCATCAACCAATGGCTCAGTAAACTCTTCCATCTCAAATACGCGATCTAAGTTTGTCCTCATATTATCACGGGTGCCATTCAGTACTTCTCTTTGTGTAAGCTTGCGTTGAGAAAGACGTTCTGATACAGGTTGAATCAATTCTGCCTGTAAAATAATGATCAATTCACTTTCAGAATAATCATTAGAATTATATCCGAATAAATACCTGAGACCAAAGAACCATCCTGGGAGATCTTTAAGGATCGGTACTCCTCTTCTCACAGCTGATTCTTCTGTTCTGTAAAGGCCGGCGACATAAGTTGCTTCACCATCCAATAGTATGGCAGAGGTCGTTGCTTCCTGTTTGTTTACAATAGTACTTACAACATCAGGCTGAACAGTAGAACGTTCAACTTCTAAGTTTAGATAGATAAAAGATGTATCCCCATAAGTGATTATTTCCGGAGTCACATTCAGTATGGTACCTGTACTTATGAAGTTATCAGTTACGTTACCTGCGATGTCTCTCTGCTTGATTGAGAAATCTTGACCGACCTGGATATTACCTTCTTCTCCATCAACAACTTTAATAGATGGGGTAGCTAAAACTTTACCAAGGTTATCAGCTTCAAATGCACTAAACAAAGCTTGAACGCTTATGCCAGGTCCAAATTCACCAAAATTAACCAGTGCGTTAAAAGCATTTTGTGATACACTTGCTGCATTATAGGAGTTGACCGATACAAATTGATCATTAAAGTTGTTTGCCGGTAATGATTCACTTCCTTCAGATCCAACAAAATCTGAAAGCGAAGCAGGTACATCACTTGTTAATGTTGACCAATCAATACCAATTTCCTGAAGTGCTCTTTTGTTTCCCTCAAAGAAGGTTGCGTTAATTCTAATTTCACGCGTTTGAGTAGTAGCTGCTTGTTCTTGACCACCACCTCCGGTACTGGTGTTTCCACCACTTTGGGTACTAGCTACAGTTCTATTGGTTTCTGGAGCGGCGACAGTAATCTCATAAAAGTCATCATTCTCGGTCACTTCAAGATCATTAAATCTCATGATGTACTGAAGAGCATCTTTCCAGTGCATAGCCGGCAGATTAACACCTATTGTACCGCTATAGCCGGAATTATCGACGATAAATTTGTTTTCATACTCTTGTGCGAAGGTATTTATGATCTCAATAGCTTCATTATAAGTTGTACTCTTATTAAAAGTAACAATCTCATCGGGGTTGGTGTATTCCCTAAAAGGGTCCACAACCTGTTGCGCATTTACCTGACCTGGTGTTATTGTGCTTACCAAGCCAAAAAGTAAAAGGGATAATAAACCTATTTTAAATAATTTTTCTTTCATGGGTTTCATCGCTCTATCTCCAAGGTAACCAATTCGGTGATGCCACCTTTGTTTAGATTAAAAGTAGCGGATTTACTATTGAGGTCTATAGATTCTAATTTTCCGAGATAAACATTATCTCCTTTTCTGAGTGAATTCACATTCCCACCCTGATCAACTATAAATATTCTTGATCCTGTTAATCCGATAAGCCTGCTTTGTTCAATATTGACCAGATTATCTTCATTAGGCTCTATAACGGTACGTATTAAAGGAAAAAAGGGATTATAAGTTGACACATTTTCATCCAAAACAAGCTGATCTGTACGCTGAAGACCTTCCTGTATCGATATTCGCTCGTAATAGCTTTCCAATGTGAAACCAAAGGTTATATCTCTTAACTCTTCAACTGCGCTTCCTCCCGGAGGAGTCAAAGAAAGACCCGTCACTTTGTTAAGCAACTGACTATTCTCAATCTTATTTATGAAATTAACAACATTCTCGTAGTTACCATATCCGTTAATATCAGCTCTTAAAATACCATATTGATCCTGTCGGGTAGAGTCCATAAATACAAAATCAAAATACACTTTCGAAGAGGTACTGCTATTACTTATATAGTTTAGATAGTCATAAACATCATCTGGATCTGGTGACTTAAACAGTGACTTATCGGCATTATCTACTATTACAAGAGCCCGCTGATAGGTCTGATTTAGTTCAGGAAATGCATCGCTGGTAGCTTTTTTACTGTTGAAATCTTTTTGCTTTTCCGTAATTGCTGTCTGCAAATCTTCAAGTTCAGATAATTGAAAAAACTTAACATAGGTGAAAGCGGCACCTACAAAGAGTGTTAATGTTACTAAAAGAATGATTGTATTTCTGACCGCGTACGACAATGTTCTCCTATTGCTGTATTAAATCTTCAATTCCCTGAACACTTTCAGGTGTATATATATTTTCATCTTCAAAAAAGTCTCTAATAATATACCTGAAGTCATATACTTCTTGATCTCTAATTATATCCTCAGTTACATTTAGGAGTGTAGCATTCTCAAATAAATCAGCTATTTGAGGAATCCTGCTTTTATATATAGCATATCCACTTATCTCAATATCACCTTCTCCAACCTGATTCATAGAGGTAAGCCAAACTGAATTTACATCATCAAATCCGCTGTTAAGAAGGCCTAAGTTTTTTGACCACCTCAACGTCCCTTGGTTGAGCTCGCTGAGCAAAGATAATTTTGACTGAATTTGTTCAAGTTCGGCACTAATCTGGTTGTACCTTTGAACCGTTGGTTCCAATGAGCGAATTTGTGAGTCAAGAGTATTCACTTCATTCTCTAATCGGTCAATATCCGTAGCGTACTGAGTATAGAAATGGTTTGAAATAATGGGGGTCAGCAAAATCAGAAGTAATAATAAAAAACCATGCCACTGCAGTTTAAAAATCTTTTGGCGGTCTATTACATAATTAGGAAGAAATGAAATATTCGGAAATACTTCTTTTCTAAACCCTGAAGCTGACCAGGCTGCCCCTATAGCAGTAGTAAATGATGGAATTGAGTCTGGCTTAATCTCACCGGTATCGAGGAAATCATCGGAATAACTAAACTCGGCTACATCCACATCCTGAAATCTCTCCTCAAAAAATTCTACGGCCGCATCTCCTAAAGAATTATTACAAATGATCAAGCGATCAAGATTAGGCACTTCACCTGTATCAAGCTGGAAAAGAATTTTACTGAAAATAGTATTTAGGAATTTTGGGTTTTTAATCCCTTCAGTAATGATTGGTGAAACAATCCAAAGCTGACTTCCTTTTAGAAATAGAATCCGGCTTGTTTTCTCACCAAACTGTACAACTCCGGTAATGCTGTTAGCCTCTAACTCATAATTAGCGCGAATTAGGGAAAGTAAAATTATTTCATCCGGGAGAATTTCTTGAATGAATAATTTCCCCCTGTAAATATCCCGGCTCCGATCTAAAAGTTTCAACAAATCGGGTTCATCATCAATGGATGTTAATAGTAACGCTCCATCATCGCGAACTGAGTATGAATAGTAATCTTCCGCTTTTGAGACCCCGTGTAAAGCTTCGAGACGATCGTCAACTATTACCTGAAGATCTTTCTTCTTTGTTTCAGAGAAGTCAACGTCTTTTAAAATCTGGAATATTGTCTGTCCCGCAGGAATACTAATCCCTACATCAGCTCTTTTGCTATCTACCTGGGTTAGTAGATTATAAATTAGAAGTTCATTAGAAGCAGCAGCTTCAGTTTCGTCGATCATGTCAGTATCAACGATTTCTTCAGAACTCTCAAGATCATCAAAATCTAAATCATCAAGATCATCTTCAAAATTCTCAAGATCCAGTTCAACCTCTTCTTCCTCCTCATCCCCTTCATCTAGACCGAAAATAGCATCTTCATCGTCCAGGCTGTCATCTAAAGTATCAAATACGTCGCCAACTTCTTCTTCCTTAGGAGTGTTCTTAGTCTTCTTTTTGAGACTTTCGACCAGACGTACTTTATCCAGACTCAATAAAGTCACCTTTTTGCCAGAAACTTCAATCCTGGCAACCTTTAGGTAATCCTCATCAACAACTATGCCTGTAAAAGTTTTATTTCCAACCATATAAATAGAAACTAGTAATTAATTTCGCTTAGTAGTTGAACCATTTTGGTTTTGTTATTAGCGTGATTCAATGCATTCTCTTTAGATATAACGCCATCAGTATATAGCCTCTTTAAATCCTGCTCCATGGTATTCATACCTTTCTCGCTTCCTTCCATCAACATCTGGTATATCTCACCAACGTTGTTGTTTCTGATGGCAGCTTTAACAGAGGCATTAACCAATAAAACTTCTTTGGCCATCACACGGCGGCCATCAAGGCTGGGGACTAGTTTCTGACTAATTACACAAGTCAATACATCTGCGAGTCGTGTTCTGACTCGGTTCTGCTCCTCAGTTGGAACTTCACCCAATATACGTTCAATACTCTCCATTGCAGAGGAAGTGTGAAGAGTTCCAAATGTTTTATGTCCTGAATCGGTAATTTCCAAAGCAGTTAAAATCGTTTCAGGATCACGAAGCTCACCAATAACAATAATATCCGGATCCTGACGAAGAGCCTGAACAGCACCCTCTTTAAATGACTCAACATCTCGTCCAACTTCCCTATGACGAACTACCGATTTAATGGGTGTATGAATAAGTTCAACTGGCGATGCAATAATAACTATATGAGAATCAACCGTTCTGTTGTTGGCATCAATGATTGTATCAAGAGTAGATGATTTACCAGAACCCGTAATTCCAGTAATGAGAGTTAGTCCATACTTATAGTATTTAAGACTCAATGCTTTGGCAACTTCAGTATGGGCTCCTAATTTTTTAAAAGGACGGATCGTATTATCAATCTTACGCATGTTTAGTGCTAAATGCTCAAGATCAAAATACATATCAGCTCTAAATCGCTGCGATTCTCCATTGCCTAAAGATATTGAATAGGAGAAATCAAGGTTTTTGTCTTTTACCAGTCTCTTTCTTTGTGTGGGGAGAATGGCATTATGAAGCAGCACATTTGTTTCGTCCAGCGTTAAGTTCTCTGGTTCCCGGGCAGGTTTTTTATCTCCAAAGATTCGATACCAGATTCTTCCATCACATCCAGGTCCTCCGAGGTCAATATCAGAAGCTTCATTCTTCTCCATCCTTTTGAGATAAGAATCCAATATTTCAGAAAGTCCTTTTCTGTGTTCCTCTTTGAGGCTTTCAACTACTTCACCGATGTGGATATGGCGATCAATACCTCGAGAAGTACTTGGGATTTTATCTATTACTGGCTTTACCAGTTTAGATAATTTATTCAAATTTGTTGTTGCCGCCTCCATATAAAGCCAAATAAGATTGTGATGACAAATATCAGGATAACCCAGACACATCTTTGTTACGAAAAAATTAAAATAAATTAATCTCTAGCCTAAATCAGGATGAAATTAACCTTCAAATAATTTTATATCCGTATGGGTTTTACCAGTTTGTATCGTTTAATAACCGTTTTTTAAGATTTAGTAACTGAACATTCATGTTACTGATTTTACGCTGCTGTATTTCGATGATATTCTTTGTAAATATATTGAACAACTTTTCAGGTTTTTTCCTGAAAAAATTCAAGGCTTCGTACCGTTCGTACCTTAAAAGCACACAATCGCCTTCTGATGTGACTTTTGCCATTCTGTTATTCTTACTAAAGAGAAATGTTTCCCCTAAAAAATTCCCTTCACCTAAGGTGGCCAACTGTATGTTATCCTTCCATATACATACTTTGCCTTCTGCAACAAGATATGCAGAGTTAACATATTCAGACTCGTTTAGGACAATTTCATCTGAAAGAAATCTTTCTTCTTTTCCTAACTGCAAAAACTCTAAGACATCCTCATAGTGAAAGTTTTTTAAAAGTAACGGTGGTTCTTTTAAAAACTTTTTTATGTAATCAGTCATTAGTTCATCGCCGGAATTTGACATCTCGGTACTCATACTAAACCCCTGTAATGGTTGATGCTGGCAGTACTTGCAATATGCATTAAGTTAATATTTAATTTCAAGTTTTCCGCTTTTAATCTTCAATGGTTGCTGCAACGATTTCTTCGATAGTAGAAACACCCTCTTTTATGCGTTCCCTGCCAGACCCACGCAATGTAAGCATACCTTGCGACATTGCTAAGTCTTTAATGGCTCCTTCATCAATATCGCCACCAGCGTCTAAAATCATCTGTTTAATTTCTTTGGAAAAATAAAGTGCTTCGTGGATACCGGCTCGTCCTTTAAAACCAGTTTGGTTACATTTTTCACAACCAACTGCTTTATAAAAGGTAGATTCTTCTATTTCTTTGTCGGTAAACCCAATCCCTTTTGCTGATTCTGGATGAGGTGTATACACCTCCTTACAATTACTGCACAACCTTCTAATAAGACGCTGAGCAACAACTAAGTTCACAGCATTGGCAATAAGAAACGGCTCCACTCCCATTTTGAACAAACGGGAAATAGCACTTGGCGCGTCATTAGTGTGAAGTGTGGAAAAAGTTAAGTGACCGGTATTTGCCAATTTAATCGCAATTTCAGCAGTCTTTAAATCCCTCATCTCACCTACCAAAACAATATCAGGGTCATGACGCAAAATCCCCCTAATAGATTGGTCAAAACTCATATGATTACTGATTTTTAACTGTCTTGCCCCTTCAATAATGTATTCCACCGGTTCCTCAACCGTTAGCACGTTTTTTGTAGGATCAATAACATAGTATAAAGCAGCAACCAAGGTAGTCGATTTACCACTACCTGTAGGACCCGTAATAATTACGATTCCGGAAGGCTTTTGGATTGATTTGACAAAATTTTCTTTAGCTTGTTTTTGAAGCCCTAGTTTATCAAGGTCTCTAATAACATTACGATCATCCAGAACCCGGATTACGATAGACTCGAACTTCCGGTCGTATTGCTTACCTACAATTGGCATAATAGAAACACGATACCGGATACCTATCCCATCAATTTGTCGCTGAATAAAACCATCCTGTGAGGCATCTCTTTCAAAACGATCAACATTTCTGGTCTTATCCTTTATAACAGCAGAAATAGCCTCAGGCTTAACATTCTTTTGTTGATACCATAATGCAAGCTTACCATCAACCCTAAATCTGATGTCTGTGGTTGTAGGTGAACTTGGTACAATATGCATATCACTTACGCCCTGCCGAACAGATTCAACCAACATACCCTCAACCAAAGAGTTGAGCATACTTTGATTAATTTCAGCATCAATCTCTTCCTCATCAATCTCTTCCTGACCTTTTTCTAAATCAGGTTCTTCATAATCTATTTCTTCGAGCAGATCCAGAAACTCATTTTTCTGTTCATAAACACTAGACAAAATGGTTTCAATTGTCTCGTACTGGCAATAAACCAATTCGGTCTGCTTAAAATTAATCTTGTTCAGAATACTTTGAATATTCGGATCAGAGGGATCAGCCGCAGCAATAGTTATAGAACTTTTACTCTTCTGGTATGGAAGTGCTTTGTGATGAACCAGTTCATCAACAATTTCTTTGGGGAGTTCTTCTACATTCTCTTTAATGTGTTCCAATACTTCTTCAGGAATCTCCTCTATATCTCTCAAAACCTCCCTAAAGGCATAGATGTTAGCAATTTCCTTCATGATCAGGTGCCGGTTCAGCCCCAAATCCTGAGATAATATTTGCCCGAGTCGCCGATTACTTTCCTTCGGTTCTTCAGAGAGAATGGACAATCCTTTCTGTAACTGCTCTTCAGTGACTATCCCTTTGTTTACAAGGATATCACCAATATGTCTTCGGATATTAATTTTTCCCATTTAACCTTTTAAACACCTTTGTTCGGCTGAATTACTGCAGACTCAGAAGAAACAACAGTTATCGCAATCAATGCAACCATTATAAACATATTTATGAATAAATTGATCACATCAATAACAGACTGCATTTTATATGTAGTCTGAATTTCATAATACTCAGCAAGCTGTTTAGCGTTCTCACGTAAAGCTCCAGATTCGGCACCTAACCTAAATCTACTAATAGCAGTTATTGTAAACACCCCGGTTGCTTCCATAGATTCTATTAAACCCGCACCATCTTTCAACATCTTCCGGATAGCAACTTCTTTAATCTGCTTTTCCATATACTTATTTCGGCAAGCTTCTGCTGCCACTTTAATCACTTCGATATTTTGGCCAGAGCCACTGTATAGTGTAAAGAATACCCTAGCAAAAATTTCAATACTGGTTTTGTGTAAAAGGTCTCCGATTACCGGAATATGAATTATGTATTTATCCTTCATTAACTGCCCCTGAGGGGTTTTTATATACCAGATAAAGGTAACTATCGGAATAATAAACGAGAGCAGTATCATAATCCAATTATCTCTAAGCCAATAACTTAAATCAAGTGTTGCGGCTGTCATTGGAGGAAGAGTAATGTCCATTTCCAGGAATAGTTCAGCTGTAGCGGGGAAAATATACCCTACGTAGAATAAAACAACACCGATAACGGCAAGAACAGTAACTGCCGGCATCATTAAGGCTCGTCGCATATTCTTTTTAAATTCAGCATCACGCTCCATGAACTTGGCAGTACTTTCAAAAACCAGTGCCATGTTACCCGATGTTGAAGCCACACTAAGCATGTATGCGGCAAACTTACCAAATACATCTTCATGCTTGCCATACACTTCCGAACCTTCCTTACCATCCTTAAGGTCTTTCTGAATGGTTTTAATTACCTCTTTCATTCGTTTATTCTGCGTGTCTTCGTAAAGAAGATTCAGAATTTCATCATAGGGAAGCTGTTGGTTGAGTAAGTCAGCAGAAAGGCGAATAAATGTAACTACCTCTTGTTGCGGTACACTGCCCTTAAAATCAAAGAGCTTCTTATTTATGCTTTTAACCGTGTACCCGAGCTTTACTAATGCTTTTTCAAGTTCCTCTTTACTGTAGGCTTCTTGTTCTCCAGTAACTACTGATTTACCAGGCCGCTGAACCTTGTACATGAACATCTTCTTCTCATCAACAGATTTTATTTTTAATCCGTTAGTCTTTGAGAGTCGATCAACTTTGACTTGAGCTTCCTTTTTGTTTTCAGCTTCAAATTCAGTTTGTACAATTTTTCCTTTTTGTGATACCGCTTTTAGCCTGAACTGTGCCATGATCCTATTCTTCTATTTACAGAACTTAAAGTTGGAGCTTGATTATGATAAAACTCATACTTACCAGTAATTGCCCTACTAATGTACGAAACCTAAATTAAATTGGGTTGCCTATAAATGATGATTGGTAATTATTAATGTTACAATAAACTACTTTTTTTTTAGAAATGAGAATAATGCCTGCTAAAATACTTCATCAATTTTCAAGAATATAAAACTACAATAGAACATTTGTTTTAGGTTGATTCCTGAGGGTTTTTTGAAAAAACAGATAATAAAATATTTACTGCTTTTTATAAATAGTGAGTATATCTTGATTTAAAATTATGGAATGACAAAAGAACAAGACGGCAACCCCTATATAATCATCTTTGCTTTATGGCTACTTGTATTTGCAGCAAGTAGTCAGGTCATGATCATCTCTCCTATTCTTCCAAGAATAAGCGAACAGCTTGGAACCCCCTTAGAAATACTTGGTAATCTAGTTACTGTATATGCTGTAATGGTGGGACTATTTGCAATAATTATGGGCCCTCTTTCAGACAAAATTGGTCGCCGCAAAATACTTTTAATCGGTACAGGAGGAATTTCATTTTTCCTTTCCTTGCACGCTTTTGTAGACACATTTGTTGGACTTCTTGTAGTTAGAGCTCTTGCCGGAATGGCTGGCGGTGTTTTGAGTGGAGCAGCTGTTGCCTATGTTGGAGATTATTTCCCTTATGAAAAGCGAGGATGGGCAAATGGATGGATTATGAGCGGTATTGCCATGGGCCAAATTTTAGGAATTCCCATGGGTACTTTATTGGCAGAGTTATTCGGGTTCAGAATTCCTTTTGTTCTATTTGGCGTGATAATGTCCCTCACCTTTGTTCTCATATTGTTTAAAGTACCTCAACCTAACGTAGAGCTTTCTAAAGGTAAAGTTACGTTTAAAGGTTCTTTAGATAAATATTACGAGTTATTAAAACGAGCTGAAGTCAGAGCAGTGGCATTTGCATACGTCGTCATGTTTTTGAGTATTTCAGTATATGTCGTATATCTGCCTACATGGCTTGAGGATACTTTTGGAGTAAGCGGAAAAGCTATTGCTACTCTCTTTTTTGTTGGAGGAATCGCAAATGTAATTACAGGTCCCATAGCCGGTAAAATTTCAGACCGCATCGGCAGAAAGAAAATCATCATCATATCCTGCATTGGGCTTTCCGTTGTTATGGCATTAACTACTTATGTAGTCACTGAGTTTTGGATAGCTTACGTGATCTTTTTCTTAACTATGGTACTCATAGCGATGCGTATAAGTCCATTCCAAGCATTATCAACTCAGCTTATAAAATCTGATAACAGGGGTTCTTTAATGAGCTTGTTAGTTGCTATTGGCCAGGTAGGCTATGGAATCGGTGGTTCAGTTGCAGGCCCTTTTTATGTGGAAAGTGGTTATGCCAGCAATACCTTTATGGGTACCATTATGATATTGATTATGGCTTATGTGGTATGGAAACATGTTCCGGAACCTGACTTAAATACTAAATCTTCAACCGAACCAGAGCCTTCACCAGTATAGCTCTCTAAATATTTGCTAATAGGAACTGTCTATCTATATGCAGTATCTTTTTAGTAATTTCAGACTTGACATGAATTTTATTGTAACTTAGTATCCACTTAGTTCTCTATAAAAAGAAAAACTATGCGAAAAATATCTCTACTTCTGTTTACGGCAATTCTATTAACAATCGGTTGTGTTAACAATGAAGATGAAATTGTTGTGATCCAGGGCGCTGTAACTGATGCTCAGACCGGCAACTCTATCTCGAATGCTACTGTTCAAATCACCAGTCCTCAAGAGTTAAGTAGTCGATTTACGAGATCAGACTCTGTAGGTCAATATTCGTTTGGTAATATTGAGGTTTCAGAATTAACTGATGTTTCTATTTCTGCAGCAGCTACAAATTACTCTTCACAATCAAGAAGTCTTCAAATCGCTTCTGGCGATAACATTACAAATTTCGATTTCGAGTTAGTACCCGATAGTGACGGTGGAGTTGATGACGGAGGCGGAGATGATGGTGGCGGTGGCGTTAGTGGTCCATCAGCCGGAGCTGCTGCTATTATACTTTCAGGGATAACTGAAGAAACTATCAACATCGCTGAGACCGGAGGAATTGTTAATACAAGTTTTACTTTTCAAGTTCAGGACTCTTCTGGAAGAAGCCTTGATTTGAATAATTCTGAGGAAGTAGAATTTTCTATTATTTCAGGACCTGGCGGTGGTGAAGGCATCACTCCTGCAACTGCTACTACAAATGCCAACGGAACAGCTACATCAAACCTATACAGTGGAAATCTTGCAGGGGTAGTTCAAATTCAGGCCGAAATAGTTCGCGAGGATATTGGACTAACTATTCGATCAAGACCTGTTGCCATTACTATACATGGTGGGTTTCCTGACCTTGATCATTTCAGTATTGCTGCAGACAATTACAACTTTGAAGGTTGGTCAATAAATGGGAACCGAAACGCTTTGACCGTTATTTTAGGAGATGAATTTGGGAACCCTGTAAAACCTGGAACGGCTGTTTACTTTACTACCACCGGTGGAATTATTCAGGGTTCAGGACAAGGAAATACGGACAATGACGGACAACTTACTGTAGATTTAATTTCTGGTGATCCCCGCCCTTCTGATGCGGTACCTGGAAGTGGTGGAAGAGATGGCTACGCTACTGTCACAGCAACGACAATTAATGGCAATAATCAGGAAATTGAGAAGGAAGTCATTGTATTATTTACTTCTTCCAACGCTATTATTTCAGCAAGCCCAACCACATTTGACTTAGGTCCTAACGGTGGTGCTTCTTTTTCATACACTGTAACTGACGTTAACGGAAACCCAATGCCAGCTGGCACCGAGTTCAGTATCTCAGGTGGTGAAGGTATTGAAGTCACAGGTGACACTGACTTCACACTAGGAAACCGATTATTCCCTGGTCCCGGAGCTACAGAGTTTTCGTTCTCTATTCGAGATACGGATGATGAATCTAACGATGCAGCTGATTTAACTCTTCAGATCTCAATTACAGCACCATCTGGCGAAGAAACTACTTATTCCGGTATTTCAGGTACTCGTAGAAAAGCTGCAAACTAAATACGATTACCATTCTGATGTTTATAAAGTCTGCTTATACATTTAGGCAGACTTTTTTATTTTCAACCTTTCTTACAATTAATGTAAAGCCTACCTTAAGGCTCATTCAAAAACAAGATTTAGACAGTCAGCAATGAACAAAGACAACACGTTTGAATACAACAGTTTGAACTACAAAGAGTTTATGAAGAAGTTTAGAAACATGGACTCTTCACAACATTCTCTTATTGTATATGCAGGTGCTTTTACTACCAACAGAGAAGCATCCATTGATGAACTCAAGCGTGAAGTAATCGGAGAAGCAGTCGAAATTGATTTAGCTGAAATTGTTACTCCCTATGAAGAAGAAAGCTATAAAAATCTTGATGAGTGCTTTGCTGCTATAAGTGATGATGCCCCTTTGGTTGTTTTTAGAAATGCGGAACAGCTCAATGGAGTATATACCGGTTTTAGTTCATCGATTGTTAAATATGCCTCTCCTCAAGAGAAGTACTTCCTTCGTAATGTAAAGAAGGTTAAAGCACCTGTTGTTATGGAGTTTAAGGATCTAGACCAACTTGACCGTATGGCTCAGCGAACAGCCGACGCAGTAGTTTTGTTTAAATCTCCTTCTTCTTTAATTGAAAAGCTTGCATGGAAAGTTCAGAACCTGCATGTGCATGGTTCCAACTTCCTTTCTTCCCGCCCAAACTGATATATGACTGATAAACATCACCCTCCCTCTTCTTCTACCACTTTATGGGGTGATATTAAGGCATCGTTAGCAGGAACAGAACTCGACTTCACTAAAGGCAGCATAGGCCGTGCGATATTGATTCTATCCATCCCCATGGTATTGGAGATGTTCATGGAATCCATCTTCGCTGTTGTTGATATCTTTTTTGTTTCTAAGCTTGGTGCAGATGCTGTAGCAGCTGTTGGAATAACCGAGTCTGTACTAACCCTCGTTTATGCTGTCGGCATCGGCTTTAGTATGGCTACAACCGCTATCATTTCACGCCGAATTGGCGAAAAGAATAAAGAAGCCGCCTCAAGAGCAGCAGTACAAGCGATTTTCGTATGTATTGTTATTTCTATTCCAATCGCTATCACTGGCATATTCTTCTCTAAAGGCATTCTTGGCCTTATGGGAGCCAACGCCCTTATCATAGAAGAGCTATCGTCCTACACGGCCATTATGCTAGGTGGAAACATCGTTATTATGTTTCTATTTGTAATCAATTCTGTATTTCGAGGAGCCGGAGATGCAGCCATCGCAATGCGTGTTTTATGGATTGCTAATGGAATAAATATTGTGCTGGATCCCATACTGATTTTTGGGTTAGGCCCATTCCCTGAACTAGGAATTGCCGGAGCCGCGATCGCAACTACCATTGGCCGTGGGATTGGGGTTGGTTATCAATTTTACCGACTTGCAGATGATAAAGGTCGAATTAGAATATTGAAAGAGCACCTTGTCATTCAAACCGACATCCTGAAAAAAATGGTGCGTATATCCATTGGAGGAATCAGCCAATTTTTGATTGCCACAGCCAGCTGGATCGCTTTGGTACGCATTATTGCTGAATTTGGAAGCGTTGCACTTGCAGGATATACTATTGCCATCAGAATCTTGATCTTCTCTATTCTTCCATCTTGGGGCATGAGTAATGCAGCTTCAACTCTCGTGGGACAAAATCTTGGAGCCGGGCAACCTGAAAGAGCTGAGAAATCAACCTGGATTTCCGCTCTCATTAATATGGTTTTCCTGGGTTCAGTGGGCGTTGTTTTTATGATTTTCGCAGAAAACCTTGTCCAAATTTTTACAAACGATCCAGCTATTGTAGATATCGGTGCCCGATGCCTAAGAATTATGAGCTACGGATACCTAGCGTATGCTTTTGGAATGGTAATCATTCAAGCTTTTAATGGAGCCGGAGATACCAAAACCCCTACCCTTATTAATTTTATATGTTTTTGGTTGGTTGAAATTCCGCTCGCCTATTTTCTTGCAATAACATTAGAATGGAACGAAGAAGGCGTTTTTTACTCTATAGTAATAGCCGAATCACTTTTGGGTGTAATAGGCTTTATATTGTTCCGACGCGGAAATTGGAAAAAAACTAAAGTATAAAATGAAAGTAAGCGTAAAAATGGAAACTGCCGGACGCAGAGGCAAACAAGTTTCTGTCATCAGAGGAATCACACATAACCCCCAGGTGATTGAAGATTTAGAAAAGAAACTCAAAACACAATTGGGAACCGGCGGAACGATCAAAGGAAAAACGATAGAAATCCAGGGAGATCATGTGAGTCGAATAAAGAAAATCCTGGAAAAAGAAGGCTACGAAGTTAATTAGGTTTTTAGTAGCGAGGTTTTAGGTGTTAGATTTTATATAACTAACACCTTGAACCTAAAACCTTACACCTACAGCTTTACCTTACTCTCCTGTCGGGGATCTAAGTCATAAAGCGAAGATGCAGTCGCCTGAATGGTTTTGTACCACTCATTGCCAAACTTATCATTAATGGTATAAAAGTCAGCAAAATCTGGCTTTCTGATTGTCATTTTCCATTCCTGAGTTTTAGACTTAAATGTAGGATCTACATGCAAAAGCTCATGATATAGCATCATCTCTTTTGTGTCATTATCAAGCATATCCCAAAGCTCTCCGGATATCTCAATCAGGTAGTCATTTCCCGAATAGTGCTTTACTTCTCTGTTCGCCTTGATGCATTTCGCAGCTCTTTGTTTCGATAAATTTGGATAGACCAAGAAGTACCCAATCTCTGCAGGACCAAATTCCATCTTATATTTTTCTATAACATTTTTTGCTATAGACTCCACTTCCGGAGATTCCATGAGCTGTTTTGTAGAATGAATAGTCGCTTCTGCTTTTAAAAAATCGTTCTCTGGCATGAATAAATTTTATAGTCTGTAATTGAAAATTATGATTTTGGAACCAATACTGAAGTAGCTACAATTGAATACTCTTTCTGAGGACCTGTAATTGTTTCAGCGTCCTCACCGGCATCTTCAGCATAGTGTTTAGCCTTCTCTTCTGTGAGTTCTGTAACAGTAAAAGTACCAACCAATTTGACCGTTTTCCCTTGAGAATCAGTGGGAATAAAAAAGCCATAGTCTTTAAATGTAATGCGAGCAGAATACCCATCTTGATTAGCTACAAAAAAACATCCTTTCTTCTGGCAAACTTGAGCTACTTCAGTTTCGAGTGTAACTTCTTTTCCTTCAAATTCATCGCCACTCTTGATAATACTTACTAAAGATTGTGCTTCATTCCACTCAATTACTTCACTTCCAAAAACTTCGTAGTTCTCTGTAGTTTGAATCGGCTCTGAAAGACGAACTACTTCTGTTTCTTGGGCTAATACAGGTAAAGATGTTAATAAAACGAGGGCTATAGTTAATACTTTTTTCATGATCTTTGACTTAGTTTTATGCTTGCCCAAACATACAAAGTTTAGAAGCAATTTTTCATACTGAAATCAACTATTTATTGGAGTTATTTCTGCTCTGTTTCACAAAAATAAACTTTACGCCCACCCGTCTTTATAACCTGAATTTCCCGTCCACATTTATAACATGGTTTACCTTCCCGACCGTATACATAGTGTCTGTATTGTCTCCTGGAGGCTCCCTCTTCCTTAAGAACCTTAACCAAATCATCAGGAGTTGTTAAACCTCCTGTCTCATAAGATCGCCTTGACAAATAGATTGAGTTGTTCGCTAAAGCTTCTATTTGAGACTCAGTGCAATCTTTTGGCCTGAATTCCGGGTCAACTTTTGAAGCAAATAAAATTTCACTCCGCAGATAATTCCCAACTCCGCTCAAAAAACCCTGATCCAAAAGTAAAGTTGAGAGTTTTCTGTTATTGAAAGTATCGCTTTTGTATCGTTCTAAAACCTCTTCAAATGTTGTTTTTGGGTGAACAACATCCGGACCTAATTTTTCTATATAAGAGTGGCCTTCTACCTCATTATCTTTCAATATTTCAATCTCAGAAGCTGAATACAAGAAAGCAGATTTATCCTTCGTGTGGATCGCGACCCTGAGTGAGCGATTATTCTTGGGCACATTACCCCGATTCTGAATTATCCATTTACCATATAGCTGATTGTGTGAATAAAGATTCAGGTTATTCTCAAAAGACGTAATAATGGCCTTACCTCTGGGTGTAACCGAGTTTACCTTTAGCCCAACCAAACTTTCTTTAAAAGGCTTAAGCTCCTCAAACGCAAAAAAAAGGTCTTCAATTTCTTTACCGGATATAGCTTCTCCAATTTTATCTGCAGCTCTCCAAATTTCTGGTCCTTCAGGCATATTCGTTAGTTTTTAGTAGTGAGATGTTAGATTTGGAAT
>CERN01012679.1_pt1 | contig 57739 bp, 57 predicted proteins | sample 530761 | NCBI WGS metagenome assembly CERN01 (sample SAMEA2620947, study PRJEB7988) | marine metagenome | isolation source: saline water (ENVO:00002010), including | reverse complement strand
GCTGCAAGCTGCAAGCTGCAAGCTGCAAGCTGCAAGCGTAATCAGAATTAGCTCGGCGGTCGGACCGTCAAGTGTTTTCCACACGCTTATCTGCCATTCGTTGCTTCAAGAAAATCCGCGCAATTCGATACCACTTGGTTTTGCTTGAAGCTTGAGGCTTGAAGCTTGCGGCTGCCTCAAAAATGGATGACTGTCCGAATGCTCTTGCCTTCGTGCATCAGTTCAAAGGCTTCGTTGATCTGCTCCAGACCCATGGTGTGGGTGATGAAGCTGTCCAGCGGGATTTCGCCTTTCTGGGATTTCTCGACGTAGCTCGGCAGTTCGGTACGGCCCTTGACGCCACCAAAGGCGCTGCCGCGCCAGACGCGACCGGTGACCAGCTGGAACGGGCGGGTGCTGATCTCGGCGCCGGCCGGTGCGACGCCGATGATGGTGGATTCGCCCCAGCCCTTGTGGCAGCACTCCAGCGCCGCGCGCATAAGCTGTACATTGCCGATGCACTCGAAGCTGTAATCCACGCCGCCGTCGGTCATGTCGACGATCACTTCCTGAATCGGTTTGTCGTAATCCTTCGGATTGACAAACTCATGCATGCCCAGCTCACGGGCAATACCTTCCTTTGCCGGGTTGATATCGATACCAATGATGCGGCTGGCACCGGCCATCTTGGCGCCGATGATGGCGGCCAGACCGATACCGCCCAGACCGAAGATGGCAACCGTTGAACCGGCCTCCACCTTGGCAGTGTTCAGTACTGCGCCGATACCGGTGGTAACGCCACAGCCCAGCAGGCAGACTTTCTCCAGCGGTGCTTCCTTGGGAATCACGGCAACCGAGACCTCCGGCAGTACGGTGTACTCGGAGAACGTGGAGCAGCCCATGTAGTGGTAGACCGGCTCGCCGTTATAGCTGAAGCGGCTGGTGCCGTCGGGCATCAGGCCCTTGCCCTGGGTGGTGCGCACCGAGCTGCACAGGTTGGTCTTGCCGGACTTGCAGAATTTGCACTCGCGGCATTCGGCGGTATACAGCGGAATCACGTGATCGCCGACCTTCACCGAAGTCACGCCCTCACCGACCGCTTCGACCACACCGCCGCCCTCGTGACCGAGAATGCAGGGAAATACGCCTTCGCTGTCCTGACCGGACAAGGTGTAGGCATCGGTATGGCAAACACCGGAGGCAACAATGCGAATCAACACCTCGCCAGCCTGCGGCGGCGCAACGTCCACTTCAACAATCTGCAGGGGTTCATTCGGCGCAAAGGCTACGGCGGCCCGGGACTTGATCATGGGATTCTCCATTGGATGACGGAAGTACAGGCTGGCAAGTGTAGTAGAGAGCTGTTTCGTGGATAATCACCCATCAGAAAAAACATTATTGCCCCACAGGGATAATCCATGAGCGACTGGGAAGGTATCGACGAATTTGTCGCCGTAGCCGAGACTGGACACTTCACTGGCGCTGCCGCTCGCCTGGGTGTTTCCTCATCCCATGTCAGCCGCCAGATTGCCAGACTGGAAGACCGCCTGCAGAGCCGCCTGTTCTATCGCAGCACTCGCCGCGTCAGCCTGACCGAAGCCGGCCAGACCTTTTTGCAACACTGCCAGCGGCTGATCGACGCCCGAGACGAAGCCCTGCAGGCCATCACCGACCTGGGCAGCGAGCCCAAAGGGTTGCTGCGCATGACCTGCGCGGTGGCCTATGGGGAGAGTTTCATCATGCCGCTGGTCAATGACTTCATGCAGCAGCACCCCCAGCTGCGGGTCGAGATGACGCTGACCAACCAAACCCTGGATCTGCTGCACGGTAGCTACGACCTGGCCATTCGTTTGGGCCGGCTGCAGGACTCAAGCCTGATCGCCACACGTATTGCGCCGCGGCATATGTACCTATGCGCCGCACCGTCCTATCTGGAACGTTTTGGCGCACCGCACAGCCTGTCGGAACTGCCGCGCCACAACTGCCTGATCGGCAGCAGCGACGTCTGGTCGTTTCAACAGCGCGGTCGCGAACTGCCTGTACGCGTGCAGGGCAACTGGCGCTGCAACAGTGGTCAGGCGGTGCTGGATGCAGCCCTGCGCGGTTTTGGTCTGTGTCAGCTGCCCGACTATTACGTGCAGGAGCACCTGCGCAGCGGCTCCCTGCGAGCCCTGCTGCCTCAGCACCAACCGCCACACACTGCAGTCTGGGCACTGTATCCGCAGCAACGGCATCTTTCCCCCAAGGTACGGCAACTGGTCGATTACCTGAAGCAGGGGCTGGCCCAGCGCAGCGAATATCGCACAACGCAGCTGTAAGCCTGCGCAGTATCCGTGCGGTCCGGTAGCGGTCTGCGGTACAGTAGGCTCCAGCAATACACCAGTACATCAGGAGCAGCATGTGGCAAGCGCCCTGCGGTTAAATACCCTGCTGGGCCGCCAATTCCAGTCTGGCGACCGGCTACTCGAACATTTGCGCAACGAACTGAAACTGCTCGACGGCCTGTGCCGTACCCTGGGCGTCACCGAACTGAGCCAGTTTGTCGACACAACAGCCCTGGAACTGCAGACCGCTGTTGCCATGCTGAAGGAAGAAGGCAGCAGTGACGCCCTGCCCGAGATAGAGCCGGAGACCGGTCATATCTGGGGCATTGAAGACGTCAGCTGGCAGCCGATAGCCACTGGTATGAGCACGCTTGAGGCGCTGGAGCAACACCTGCGCAGAACCCCTCACAGCGGCTTGAACAGCGCGAAAGTACGCGATCTGCTGGACGAGCTGAGCTACTGCACCACTCTGCTGGCACCGCTGGAGATTGAGGGCGGACAGTTCCACCTGGCCCTGGACGATCTGAGTCCGGGCACCGTGCCGGCGTAACACGGCGCCGGCACGGCCCATACCCTACTCGAACGGGGGCAATGCCGCACCGGCCACCGGCTTGTTTGCCGCGGCCCAGGCATCAAAGCCGCCCAGAATCGACAGGACTTCCAGGTAGCCCATCTCCTGCAAGGCGCTGGCGGCAAGCGCCGAGCGGCCGCTGTTCTTGCAGTAGAGCACCAGCTTCTGATCGCGGGACGACAGCACAGGATCATTACTGAGCCGAAATTCCAGCAACCCACGGGGAATATTGATTGCGCCTGGAATATGGCCAGCCTGAAACTCGTCCGCCTCGCGCACGTCGATCAGCACGTCAGCAGCCTGAATGGCGGCATCCGCTTCCGTCAGGTCAACCTCTTTGATATGCGCCTTGGCGGCGGCTACCAGGTCATGGGCTGTTTTCATAGGTCACTCCAGTAGGTTGAGCATGGCAGACTCAAGCCCGCAGAGACCGCACCGGCAACAGCGGGTAGCTGCATGCCAGGCCCCCGCGGCAAACAATTAAGAAAAATATAAACTTTATTTTCATTCTATGCATAGCACAAAAAGAAATAAGAAGTTCACCGCCACAGACCGGCCTGAGAAACTGTCTGAAAACCCGCGCTATCCCTGACCAAGCAACCCGGCGATGCGCTTCCGTGTCTCCGCCATCAGCTCAGGTAACTGCTCGCGATCATAGCTGCCCGCGTCCAGTGGTTCACCGATGTGTACAGACACCTGCTGCCCGAGATTGAAACGCCAGCTGCGCGCGGGCAGCACGTTGTGAATGCCACGGATGGCGACCGGGACGATGATCGCGTCGGTATCCAGTGCGAGATGAAAGCAGCCTTTCTTGAAGGGCAGCAACTCGGCAGTCCGAGAGCGGGTGCCCTCAGGCGCGGCCCACAGCACAATGCCCGACTCCATCATCTGCCGTGCGCGTGACAGATCGGCGAGCGCCCGCTCCCGATTGTGGCGATTGATCGACGGAAACTCCGCCAGCCGCATGGTCACCCCGAGAACTGGAATACGGTATAGCTCTGCCTTGGCCAGCATGCGAATGGAGCCAGGCAGGGCAACAAAGCTGACCGGAATATCGTAGTGGCTGGCGTGGGTACAGAGCACCATATAACGGCGGCCATCGGAGAAGTCCGGCGCCTTGCCAAACACAGTCACCTGCAATCGAACCAGACGCAGCAGCTTGCTGGCCCAGCCCCGCGTATACCGATCAACGCGGGCGCGATCCAGACGACGAAAGGCCGCTCGCCACAGCACATCCAGACAATATCCCAGGGTAACAAGCACGGAGCCGACCACCACACCAACGCGGCGCAGCAGAGTGGCAGATTCAGCAACGGGCGACAGACTCAGCATGACAACTCTCTAGTTATGACGCCGCGAGCGGCGGACGCGATCAGGTCGCACAGAGTGCCACAACTGCATTATCGGTGGTCAAGCATCGGCTAACAGTCCCGCTCATCAATTAACCCCCAGTCACGCAACTGGGCGAGACAACCCGCCACGTCGACCTGATCACGCTGCGCATCGTGCAGAAACAGCTGCGCGTACTGTTCGTGCACACCGGTGCGCAAAAACAATGCCAGCAGGACCGCATCAATATGCCGGTCCTTCGCCATGAACAGCATGATTCTGACGGCTTCAGACAGGGTCTTGGCCGGTTTGTAGGGACGATCGCCCGCTGTAAGCGCCTCAAAAATATCGGCAATGGCCAGCACCCGATCCTGCACTGACAGCTGATCTTCGTCGAGCCGACGTGGATAGCCAGTGCCATCCAGCTTTTCATGGTGCGTCGCAGCCAACTCCGGCACGCTTCTCAGATGCCGTGGGAACGGTAAGGTACTGAGCATCATCAGCGTCTGCACAATATGGTCATTGATCTTGAAGCGCTCCTCGGCGGTCAGGGTGCCGCGCTGGATCGACAAGTTGTAGAGTTCTCCGCGGTCGAAGCTGTACTCGGGCGGGTCCATATCAAAACCCCATCTGTTACGCGGATCATCCTTGGCCACCGGCGGTTTCCGGTCACCCCAAGGCACCTTGTGCTCGGGCTTGTCGCTGATCAGGTGCTCCACTACCGGCAGTGCTGGCGCAGGCACGCCCTCGAGTCGCTTCAACTCCTCATGGGACAGACCCAACCGGTCATCGAAGTGCCTGGTCCAGGTCTGCTCGGCAATCCTGCCCAGCCGTTCTATGTCCTCCTCTTGCATGAACTCGCCACCAACATTGGCCCTGGCGACCTCGGCAAACTCTGCCTGCAGCCGTTCATGGGTTTGCGCCAGCTCGATCGCCAGTTCGTGCTCATCACGGCCGTCGACACGCCCTTGCCAGTAGCGAATTTCGGCGTCACGCCATAGCACCTCGAAGCGGGTTCGAAGTTCATGAATTCGGTTGTAGAGCGTCTCCAGCTTGGTTGCCTTGTCGACAACATATTCCGGACTGGTGATCTTGCCGCAGTCATGCAGCCAGGCGGCGATACGAAACGCATAGAACTCCTCTGCGTCCATCGAGAAGCCCGCAAGCGATCCGTTATCGGCCCCAAGCGCGCGATTGATCAGCATTTCCGCCAGCTGTGGAACCCGGTCACAGTGCCCGCCGGTATAGGGAGACTTGGCGTCAATCGCCGTAGCCAGCAGGCGGATGATCGATTCCAGAAGGTGCTGCTGGCCCTCAAACAACTGGCGCGTTTCAATCGCTACGGCCAGCGTCCCGGACAAGCTGTCCAGAAACTGCCGAAGGCTCTTCACGGCCGCCGCCGGCAAAGCGGGAGACACCTCCAGTGCCAGCACCCCCAGCAGCGCCTCCTGGCGATCACGCAGCGCCAGGGTCAGATAGCGATGCTCACGATCAAGGCGGGTCGACAGCACGCGGGCGGGGTCGGACCGCAGCGCCTCATCCAGTTTCAGCGACTGCGGGTAATACTCACTGTTGATGCCGGTGGCCAGAATCAGCTCGCCGCTGTCCTCCTCGTACAGAAACACGGCACCACCGCGCCCCTTGGCCATCTCGATAAGATTCTCCAGCACCACATCCAGCATGCGCTCCAGTCGTGTTTCACGACTCAGGGCCAGCGATATCTGCTGAAAGTGGTGAATCGCACCAGCCATGCGCCCCAGCACCCCACCCAGATCGCTCACTTCACGGATACGCGAGCGCACTCTGATGCTTTGACTGAAGTCCATGTCCGCCAGCTTGCCAACCTGCTCAGACAGCGCCTTTAGCGGCCCGCCCAGGCGCTGACCCAGCGCCCAGCCGATCATGACCAGAAGCAACATCATCAGCAGTGCCAGCATCGCCTGCTGCTTCAGAATAGAAATGACACCGGACAGCAACTCCCTGGCGGGAATAGCGATCAGAACCCGCCCCAGGTCTTCGGCGAGACGGGTCAGCGGCAAGCTGATCACGTACCAGTCACCATCATCCCGCGACAACAGCTGCACTTGCGAGAAGCCCGTCCGCATGGCTGCCAGCTCGCTGAGCACCGGTACCTGCAGCTCCTCAAGCGTCGCCAGCCGGGGCGCATCTGCACCCTCAAGCACAATCAGCCGTTCCAGGTCAGGGTAGGCAACAACGCGTTCGCCGCGCACGATGGCCATCTCAGTCCCCGGCGTCAGGTGCATATCCTTGACCTCAACCGCAAGATCATCCACCGCCGCATCCAGCCCGATGACCGCAGCTGTAAGCATGCTGCGCTGCGCCATCGTCAGCCCAACCTGATGGGTGGTAAAGAACAGGTAAGGTTCTGTCAGGACGACGTCGTCAGACTGTTGCGCCATCTGATACCAGGGTCGGGTCCGAGGGTCAAAGCGGTATTCGGGTACCGGCCTACTGCCAATCTGATGCAGCGACTGATCGAAAAACAGCCACCTGCCGCGCATTGCGTCACCGTCACGCTCGATAGATTGCACCAGAAAATACGTACCTGCGGGCAACTGGTATCCGTCTATCCCACCCTCCGGTACCCGGCGAGCCAGAAAGAACTCCCCATCGGGATAGCCAGCATAGACCGCACTGACGGGGCTCCCATCACGCACAAGTTGAACCAGCGCCGGCAACCTGTCGACCCGATCAGAAAGGTTGCCAGCGCTCACCAACGGATCGTGCACCAGCATTCGCAGGGCGTTTTCGCCGGGCGACAGCAACCTCTCGGCGCGCTCGTCCAGCAGCGATCCAACCTGGTTAGCCGAATCGGTCGCCGCCGCCACCAGCACGGCTCTCGCCCCCCGGTACCCCTGAAACGCCGTGACCACCAACATGGCCAGCAGGCAGACAACAATGGAGACTGCAATAAGTCCCTGAAGCGTTATCCATGGACGTGTCTTCTTCATCTGCCGCCCTTGCTCCCTGAATGGACTGCATGCTGTTGCAATAATAGGCTGAGCATAGCTCAGCGAAACCAAACCGCTGCGACTATTCAGGCCTGTCGGCAACAGACATTGTCAATCATGCATCGTACGGATATTCGTCACTTCGGCTGGTGAATACGCATGCGACAATCGCGCCATCACGGCATCGATTTGCCATAGTGTCGGCTTATGATTCTTTGGAGAGCAGTATGCAGCAGACACATCAACAGCTGATCAAGGTCAACGGCATAAGGCTTAGCGTGCATATCGCCGGCCCAGAAAGCGGCAAGCCGGTCTGGCTGCTGCACGGTTTCCCCGAATGCTGGTACTCCTGGCGCCATCAAATCGCAGCACTCGCGGCGCAGGGCTACCGCGTCTTTGCTCCCGAGATGCGCGGTTATGGCGCAACCGAAGCTCCGGAAGCGGTCGAGGCCTACGATCTGATCACCCTGTGCGCCGATATCCAGGGCGCAATGAACCATTTTGGCCATCAGCAGGTGGCCATGATCGGGCATGACTGGGGCGCACCGGTCGCCTGGCACCTGGCGCTGCTGGAGCCAGCGCGTGTCAAGGCGGTCTGCGGCATGTCGGTCCCCTTCGGCGGGCGGCCCAGGCAGCCGGCCATCAACATAATGCGCGAGGCCTACAAGGACCGCTTCCATTACATTCTCTATTTCCAGAAGCCAGGTCTTGCCGAGGCCGAGCTGGCGTCTGACATTCCGCGCACCATGCGTCTGATGATGCACGGCCTGGACAGCCAGGAGGGTGGCGCCCTGGTGCAGGACAAGCCAGCCGACGCGGCCTGGCTGGACGATTACACCGATCCGGGCAAGCCCCCTGCGTGGTGCTCGGAAGAGGCCTTCGAGGTCTACGTCAAAACCTTTGCACGCAGCGGCTTCCGCGGCCCGGTCAACTGGTATCGCAACTTTGAGCGCAACTGGGAGCGCACCGAGCCGCTGGCAGGCCGTCAGATCGAACAACCGGCGCTGTTCCTGATTGGTGACCGCGACCCGGTCGGCACCCTTGAAGCCTATACCATCAAGAAAATGCCGGGCGTGGTGCCGAAGGTTGAGCAGCACGTCATTGCCGACTGCGGCCACTGGATTCAGGCCGAGAAACCAGACGAGGTAAACAGCTTCCTGCTGCCCTTCCTGGAACGCCACTTCCCCGCAACCTGACAGGGAGACACACAATGAGCCTTTGCGACCTGAGCAATAAGCGCATCCTGCTGACCCAGGCCAGCGATTTCATGGGCCCGGCGCTGCAGCGTACGCTTGAGAACTGCGGTGCTGAGATTATCGCCGACAGACGTGATTTTCTGGACCCGAAGGCGCCGCAGAAGCTGATTGCCGAAGCCGGCGAGTTCGACGTGCTGCTGCTCAACCTCGGCGTTCCTGCACCGAGCACACCGGCCGACCAGGTAGCAGACGAGGAATGGGGCCTGCTGTTTCGCCACATGGTCGATCCGCTGCCGCGCTTCGCCCGTACGGTTCTGCCTGCGATGACTGAGCGCGGCCACGGCAAGATTCTGCTGATGGGCAGCGCCTCGGCCCTGCGCGGCATGAAGCGCGCCTCCAGCTACAGCGCCGCCCGCGGCGCGCAACTGGCCTGGGTCCAGGCGGTGGGCGCCGAGGTCGCCGCAAAGGGCATTCAGGTCAATGCCATCGCGCAGAATTTCGTCGACAACCCAACCTATTTCCCCGCCGAGATCCAGGCCAACCCGGCGTTTCAGGCGCGACTGCAACGGGAAGTCCCACTCGGCCGTCTGGTGTCGGCAGAAGAAGACGCCCACTTTGCCGCCTACCTATGCTCCGACGCCGCCAACTGCTTTGTTGGCCAGGTGTTTCCGGTCTGCGGCGGCTGGAGCCATTAAGGAAAATGTTCATGCAAAGCACCATCCCGACCATCATTCGCAAGCGCTTCTGCGGACCGCCAAACAGTGGCAACGGCGGTTACGTCTGCGGCCTGCTGGCCAACGCCATGGCCGAACCCTGCCAGGTCACCCTGCACGCACCGCCGCCGCTGGATACCGAACTGCAGATTTTTCGCGACAGCGACGGTGCTCGCCTGCTGCAGGGCGACACCCTGCTCGGCAGCGCCAGACCCTACCAGCTTGAGCTGACGCCACCTGCTGCGATCAGCCTGGCCGACGCCGAAGCGGCGCGGCCACGGTTCAGCGGCTATGAGGAGCACGGGTTGCCCGGCTGCTTTGTTTGCGGGACCAACCGCTGCGAGCATGACGGACTGCTATTGCACACCGGTCCAGTGACCGGCCGCGACAGCACCGTGGCCTGCCCCTGGACACCCGACAGCACACTGGATGCAGGAGACGGTACCGTGGCGCCGGAGTTCATCTGGGCAGCACTGGACTGCCCAGGGTACTTTGCGGTCAGAGAGCATGCAGGTACCGCCCTGCTAGGCCGCTTCGCGGCGCATCTTGAACGGCCGATCAAGGTGGGAGAGCAACTGGTGGTAGCCGGCTGGGCCATTGCTCATGACGGGCGCAAGCACCAGGCCGGCACCGCCCTCTACGACGCCGCTGGCCAACCCGTAGGCTGGGCCGAAGCGACCTGGATCAGCTTGCAGAAAAAGGCCGCCTGACGCCTTACTCAGCGCTCAGGTAGGACGAACGCGTCAGGCCGAGCCGCAGCGCATCCACAAAGCGCGTGCGCTCGGCCGGACTCAGGCGGGCGCCGGAGACCTTGTCGCGATACAGCGTCACCAGTTCGTCCGGCGCAAAGTGCACATAGCGCAGCATATCTTCGATGGTATCGTGGGTTTCGATACCACCGTGTACCACCTTGCCATCCGGGCGCAGGTAGACGTTGACCGAGTCGGTGTCGCCGAACAGGTTGTGCATGTCGCCGAGGATTTCCTGATAGGCACCAACCAGGAAAATCCCCAGCAGATAGTCCTCACCCTCGCGCAGATCGTGAACTGGCAGGCTGTTCTCGATGCTCTGTTCATCCACGTAATGGCGGATCTTGCCGTCGGAGTCACAGGTCAGATCCTGCAGCACTGCCCTGCGCAGCGGCTCCTCCTCCAGGCGATCCAGCGGCATGATCGGCAGTACCTGATCAATCGCCCACGTATCGGGCAGGCTCTGGAATACCGAGAAGTTACAGATGTACTTGTCGGCCATCTTGTCGTTCAGCTCGTCCAGCACCTGACGATGCGAGCGCTGGCGCGCCTTGAGCAGGGTATGCAGACGGTTGCACAACGCGTAGTAGCACTGCTCGGCCAGCGCTTTCTCCGACAGCGTCAGCTTGCCCTCGGCGTATTGCGCCGCTACATCCGCCATATAGTGGGTGGCCCGCCAGTAGGTCTCGGTCACCATCTCGACATCGTGCTGGTCCTGCAGCCTGACCAGATTGCGCACCACCAGCGGCAACGCCTCCAGATCATCAATCTGCGGCATGACGTCGTTGTAACGCTCAACATCGGTTACCTGCACGATCAGCACCGCATGGTGCGCGGTCATCGCCCGGCCACTCTCGGAAAAGATGTGCGGATGCGGCAGACCCTGCTCATCGCAGAAATCGCGCAGCATGCCGACGACGGTCTGGGCATACTCGTTGACGTCGTAGTTGATCGAGCTGGCATTGCGCGAGTGGGTGCCGTCGTAGTCGACGCCCAGGCCGCCACCAACGTCGATGTGATCAACCGGCAGCCCCAACGCACGCAGCTCGCCGAAGTAGCGAATGGCCTCACGGAAGCCATGCTGGTAGTCGGCCAGATTGGCAATCTGTGACCCCATGTGAAAGTGCAGCAGGCGCACCCCATCCTGCAGATTTGCAGCACGAAAGGCATCCACTACGCGCAGCAACTGCGCTGCCGACAGCCCAAACTTGGATTTTTCCCCACCGGTGTCGGCCCACTTGCTGGACGCCAGCGATGACAGGCGCACGCGCAACCCGATGTTCGGCGTCACCCCGAGCTTTTCGGCTTCCTCGATCACCAGACGGACCTCGGACTCCTTCTCGATAACGATGAACACCTTATGACCCAGCTTCTGGCCGATCAGCGCCAGATGGATAAACTCGCGATCCTTGTAGCCATTGCAGACGATGGTGCCGCCCTTGGGTGCCAGCGCCAGCACCGCCATCAGCTCCGGCTTGGAACCGGCTTCCAGGCCGATCGACACGTTCTCGGTGGCGATGATGTTCTCGACCACGGCTTCCTGCTGGTTGACCTTGATCGGATACAGCGCGGTATAGCCGCTGCCGTAGCCCAGCGACTCGATATTGCGATCAAAGGCACCGGTCAACTGCCGTACCCGTGCCTGCAAAATGTCCGGGAAACGCACCAGCAGTGGCAGGTCCAGCCCGCTTTCGCGCAGCTGACCAACCAGCTCATGCAGGTCAATACCGGCGCCTTCCGGACCACGTGGCATGACCTCGACATGACCCTGTTCATTAACGTTGAAATACCCGGCACCCCAGTGCCGAATGCCGTAAACACTGCGGCTGTCGGCCACGGTCCAGGCAGATGCATCTTCTTTGCGCGAACGTCGAACAGGTCCCATCGCTTCCTCACTTTACTCAATCACTGGCTCGCCATTGTGAACGCCGATAATGACGACAGTTCCGCAGGTCCATGCGTCACAGGATAAGCGAAAAGCGGATGACTCGCAGCGACAGTCATCCGCCAGCCATAACAGAGCATTTGCGCACTGGATAACCCTAGGGTGGCTGCTGAACGCTGGTTTACCGTAAGAATCGGCACAACAACCCCCGATTTACTTACCTCAAGGAGCACTCCATGCAGCACTATTTCAGTCTGGCCGGCCGCACTGCGCTGGTTACCGGCGGCAGCCGCGGCATTGGCCGCATGATCGCCCAGGGCTACCTCGAAGCAGGCGCCCGGGTCATCATCTGCTGCCGCAAGATTGCCGAGGGCCAGCAAACCGCCGAGCAGCTTAGCCAATATGGCGAGTGCATCGCTCTGGCTGCAGACCTCTCCACCGAGCAGGGCGCCCGCCAGCTGGCCGAAGACGTGCAGGCAATCACCGACCGGCTGGACATTCTGGTCAACAATGCCGGCACCAGTTGGGGCGCCCCGCTGGAGGAGTTCCCGGTATCGGGCTGGGAAAAGGTCATGCAACTGAACGTAATTTCGGTGTTCAGCTGTATCCAGCAACTGCTGCCGCTGCTGCGCAGCTCCGCCAGCGCCGAGAATCCGGCCCGCATCATCAACATCGGCTCGGTTGCCGGCATCAGCTCGTTCGGCGAACAGGCCTATTCCTACGGCCCGAGCAAGGCGGCAGTGCATCAACTGTCGCGCAACCTGGCCCGCGAACTGGTGAGCGAACATATCAACGTCAACGTCATTGCACCGGGCCGGTTCCCGAGCAAGATGACCAGCCACATTCACTCCGATCCCGACGCCATGGCCGAGGATTGCAAACACATACCGATGAAGCGCTGGGGACGCGAAGAGGAGATGTCCGCCCTCGCGATCATGCTTGCCGGAACTGGTGGAGCCTATATGACCGGCAACATCATCCCCATTGATGGCGGCTTCACCCTGTAACGCCCTGACGTACTGCTTTTGTCACCCGCTCTGACGAGCGGGTGCGCTCCCTCCCGCAACGCCCTTCCCCTTCTTACCGATGCCCGATGCGCCAATCCGGGCGCAGGCCTTGCCGCAGCTGGCTTTCCGGCAAAATCCTTATACTAAAAAACACTTTCATTACAGATCTATTTAACAGCTATAAATATATGGCATCCGAGCAAATCCCATAAAAATCAGCACTTACAGCCGGTTGAGATAATTTTTTGGATATGTTTATTATTAAAAAAGCATTTATGCATAAGCATTAGGAACCCGTTTTGGACCTTACACCCGTAACACTACGAAAGCCTGAAAGCACGGATGGCTATGCCCTTAACAGCCTGGTCGAGCGCTGCAAGCCGCTGGACACCAACTCGGTGTACTGCAACTTGCTCCAGTGTCACGACTTCGCTGACACCGCCATCGCAGCCGAAACGGCGGACGGCGATCTGGTCGGTTTCATTTCCGGCTACCGCCCGCCGGCACGCCAGGACACGCTGTTCGTTTGGCAGGTTGCGGTAGACAGCCGCATGCGCGGCCAAGGCCTGGCCCTGAAGATGCTGCTGGCGCTTGTCGAGCGCCTGCGCCCGACCGGCGTCAGCCGCCTGGAGACCACCATCTCTCCCGGCAACGCAGCATCCGAAGCCCTGTTCAAGAAGGCGTTTCGCCTGCTCGGCGCCGACTACAGCACCGAAGTGCTGTTCTCGCGCCAGACCCATTTCAACGGCGAGCACGATGATGAAATCATTTATCGCGCCGGCCCCTTTACCCAATCAGCACCCAACGACGCTCAGCACTGAGACCAGGAGAGTTCATGAATACCTTTGAACAGTTCGAGAAAAACGAATCGGATATTCGCAGCTACTGCCGCTCGTTCCCGGTGATTTTCAAGCAGGCCCGCGGCGCGGAGCTGATCACCCGTGAAGGCAAGCACTACATCGACTTCCTCGCCGGTGCTGGCACGCTGAACTACGGCCACAACAATCCGGTCCTGAAGAAGGCCCTGATCCAGTATCTGGAAGATGACGGTCTGACCCACGGACTGGACATGTATTCCGATGCCAAGGAACGCTTTCTGGAAACCTTCAAGCGGGTAATTCTGCAGCCGCGCGGCCTGGACAAGTACAAGGTCCAGTTCAGCGGACCGACCGGCGCCAACGCCGTTGAAGCAGCCCTGAAATTGGCTCGCAAGGTAACCGGCCGCAGCAATATCATCAGCTTTACCAATGGCTTCCACGGTTGCACCATCGGTGCGCTGGCTGCCACCGGTAACGGCCATCACCGCGGCGCTGCTGGCGTACCGCTGACTGACGTCAGCCGCATGCCCTACGCCAACTACTTCGGTGACAAGGTCAACACCATCTCCATGATGGACAAGATGCTCAGCGACCCGAGCAGCGGTATCGACAAGCCGGCTGCAGTAATTGTTGAGGTGGTTCAGGGCGAAGGCGGCCTGAATACCGCATCGGCCGACTGGATGCGCAAACTGGAAAAACTGTGCCGCAAGCACGACATGCTGCTGATTGTTGATGACATTCAGGCCGGCTGCGGTCGAACCGGCACCTTCTTCAGCTTTGAAGAGATGGGCATCAAGCCAGACATCATCACCCTGTCCAAGTCGCTCAGCGGTTTCGGTCTGCCGTTTGCCATCGTCGTCATGCGCAACGAGCTTGATCAGTGGAAACCGGGCGAACACAACGGCACTTTCCGCGGCAACAACCACGCGTTTGTTACCGCAGCCACTGCGATCGAGCATTTCTGGTCGGACGACAGCTTCGCCAAGAGCGTCCAAGCCAAGGGCCAGCGCATCCGTGAAGGCATGCAGAAGATCGTCCGCAAACACGGCCCCGACTCTCTCTACATCAAGGGTCGCGGCATGATGCTCGGCATCAACTGCCCGGACGGCGATATTGCTGCCGCCATCTGTCAGGAAGCCTTCGCCAACGGTCTGGTGATCGAAACCAGCGGCAACCACAGCCAGGTCGTCAAGTGCCTGTGCCCACTGACCATCAGCGAAGAGCAGATCGACAAGGCACTGAAAATTCTTGATGCCGCCTTTGCCAAAGTCATGGCAGAGCAGGTAGCCAACCAAGCTTCGTAAGGAACCCGAATCCATGATCGTACGTACACTGCAAGACTGTGAAAACTCCGAGCGCCGTGTCGCCACCGAGACCTGGGAGAGCACCCGGATGCTGCTCAAGGACGACAACATGGGGTTCTCGTTTCACATCACCACCATTTATGCCAACAAAGAGACCCACATCCACTACAAGAACCATTTGGAGTCGGTCTACTGCATGAGTGGCAACGGCGAGATCGAGACCCTGTCCGACGGCAAGGTCTACCAGATCCGCCCAGGCACGCTCTACATCCTCGACAAGCACGACGAGCACATGCTGCGTGGCGGCACCGAGGACATGAAAATGGCGTGCGTCTTCAACCCGCCGCTCAGCGGCAAGGAAGTTCATGACAAGGACGGCGTCTACCCCGTCGACATGGACTGAGTCGCACCCGCCCACGGGCATGATCCAAGCGCCCTGCCCAGATGGCAGAGCCGAATTGAAGATCATGCCGGCCGGAGTCGCGCCGAGATGGATGGCGACTCCGGCAGCGGTGCACGGCAATAGTGACCGCGTCCCACAGACCGCGCGTCTGATGCAACAAATAGATGCACTCAGGCATCTATTCCGACGCCAGCTTGATGTGGATAATCTGCCGGCTGCGCCCAAGGGGCAGCAACAGACCGGCACACGCGGCGGAGCACGAGGCTCCGACCTGCCGATGGCAGGCCAGCATTCACCAACGACAGAAACCAGGACCATGCATACAGTAGAGAAGATCGGCGGCACTTCAATGAGCCGCTTCGAGGAAGTACTGCAGAACATTTTCATTGGCCAACGTCAGGGTGCTGAGCTGTACCAGCGCATTTTTGTGGTCTCTGCCTATTCGGGCATGACCAACATGCTGCTCGAACACAAGAAGACCGGCGAGCCCGGTGTCTACGAGCGCTTCGCCGACGCCCACAACGAAGACGCCTGGCTGGAAGCCCTGGACAACGTCCAGCAAGCCATGACCGCCAAGAACGCCGAGCTGTTCAAGGGTGAGTATGAGTTGCAGGCTGCCAACCGCTTCATCGAAGGCCGCATCAGCGACGTTCGCGACTGCATGGTCAGCCTGCAGCAACTGTGCTCCTACGGCCACTTCCAGCTGACCGAACATCTGATGAAGGTACGCGAAATGCTCGCCTCACTGGGCGAGGCACACAGCGCCTTCAATACTGTTCTGGCGCTGAAGAAGCACGGCATCAATGCTCGCCTGGCCGACCTGACCGGTTGGAACCAGCGCGAACCCAAGGCCTTTCAGGATATGGTCCGTGACAGCTTCGCCGGGATCGACTTCAACAGTGAACTGGTTGTTGCAACCGGCTACACCCATTGCAGCGAAGGCCTGATGAACACCTTCGACCGCGGCTACAGCGAGATCACCTTCGCCCAGATTGCAGCAGCTACCGGCGCCAGTGAAGCGATCATCCACAAGGAATACCATCTTTCCAGCGCCGACCCGGCTCTGGTTGGCGTGGACAAGGTCGTAACCATCGGCCGGACCAACTATGACGTGGCAGACCAGCTGTCCAACCTGGGCATGGAGGCGATTCACCCGAAGGCAGCGCGCACCTTGCGCCGTGCCGGGATCCACCTGCGCATCAAGAACGCCTTCGAGCCCGAACACCAGGGCACACTGATCAGCCAGGACTACTGCAGCGAAAAGCCCTGCGTCGAGATTATCGCCGGCCGCAAGGATGTCTTCGGCATTGAGGTATTTGATCAGGAAATGCTCGGCGATGTTGAATACGATCTGGAAATCACCCGCCTGCTCAAACAGTTGAAGCTATATGTGGTCAACAAGGACTCCGACGCCAACAGCATCACCTACTATGTTTCGGCATCACGCAAGATGATCAACCGCGCCTCACGCCTGATCGAGGAGCGTTATCCGATGGCCGAGGTCAACGTGCATAACATCGCCATCGTCTCGGCGATCGGCTCCGACCTCAAGGTAAAGGGCATCCTGGCCAAGACCGTAGCGGCTCTGGCCGAAGCCGGCATCAGCATCCAGGCGGTTCACCAGTCGATCCGTCAGGTCGAGATGCAGTGCGTCGTGCAGGAAGAGGACTACGACGCTGCCATCGCAGCACTCCACCGGGCGCTGATCGAACCGGAAAACCACGGCGACGTCATCGTCGCCGCCTGACGCCAAAAGCAGCAAGGCATTGCACGAACCCGGCTCCGGCCGGGTTCGTGCATTTTGGCCACTGCACTCGGCAAAACCGCGCCAAGTTCGATATAGTCTGCGCAGACGAGGCTGCCGTGAGCGGCCATGATTGGCCCCACACACGGATAATGGAACGCGGTTGTGATTGAAGCAGTCTGGATTGCCTTTGCTTTTGGCCTGGGCCTGCTGTTGAAGCAGGCAGGCCTCCCTCCCCTGATCGGCTACCTGGGTGCCGGTTTTGCGCTCTCGGCGCTGGGGGAACGTGTTGGTGTGGGCCCGGAAGACAGTTATGTGCTCAATCACATCGCCCACCTCGGCGTGTTGCTGCTGCTCTTCACCGTCGGCCTCAAGCTCAAGGTAAAGAACCTGGTACGTCCGGAGGTGGTTGGCGGTAGCCTGCTGCATTTCGGTATTTCCAGCGCGCTGTTTTTACCCGCCTTCATGTACGTCCTGGATATGCCGGCGGGCGAGGCCATCCTGCTGGCCATGGCGCTGTCGTTTTCCAGCACCGTACTCGCCGCCAAAGTACTGGAAAGCAAACGCGAGCTGCGTGCATTTCATGGCCGGGTCGCGATCGGCGTGCTGATCATGCAGGATCTCATCGCGCTGGTAGCCATCAGCGTGGCCAGCGGCAAGACTCCGTCAAGCTGGGCGCTGATGGTCCTGATCCTGCCGCTGTGCCGGCCACTGCTGTTTAAGCTGCTGGACCTGAGCGGCCGCGAGGAGCTGATGGTTCTGCTCGGCCTGCTGCTGGCCCTGGTAGTCGGCGGCGTCGGTTTTGAAGCGCTGGGGCTGAGTTCGGAACTGGGCGCACTGGCCTTTGGAGCGATGCTGGCCAATCACAAACGCGCCGGCGAGCTGTCGCAATCACTGTGGAGCCTCAAGGAAGTGTTTCTGGTCGGCTTCTTCCTGCAGATTGGTCTCGGCGGTCTGCCTGATCAGCACGCGGTCATCTTTGCACTGGTGATGGCATTGCTGCTGCCATTGAAAGCCGCGCTGTTCTTCCTGCTGTTTGTCGGCTTCAAACTGCGTGCGCGCAGCGCCTTCCTGAGCAGCCTGACGCTGACCAACTACAGCGAATTCGGTCTGATCATGGCCAGTCTGGTGCTACCCGCCTGGCTTGTGCCACTGGCGCTGACAGTGTCGTTTTCGTTCATCATATCGGCACCACTGAACCGCGTTGCACATTCCATATACGAGCGCATCGGCCCCCTGCTGCGGCGATTCGAGCGCGACATCCGCCACCCGGACGAGCAGCCAATCACTCTGGGGGACGCGCAGGTACTGGTCATGGGCCTGGGTCGCACCGGTCGAGCCGCCTACGACAACCTGGCCGAAAAAGGCTATCGCATCATTGGTCTGGATTCAGACCCGGTCGCCGTGGATACCAGCCTTCAGGCAGGGCGCAGCGCGCTGTTCGCAGACGCGGAGGACCCGGTGTTCTGGCAGAGTCTGAACATGCCCAACATTCATTCGGTCATCCTCGCGATGAACGACGCCGAAGCCAAGACCATCGCAACCCAAAAACTGCGGGCACGGGGCTTCGACGGACTGATCGTGTCCCATGCCATGTACGAGGACATCGCCCGCAGGATTATTCAGGCTGGCGCGGACCATACCTACCTGACCATGAGTGAGGCCGGCACGGGCCTGGCAGAGCATGTTGCCCGCAGCATCCAGGAGCGCAGCACGCTACTGGCCGAAAAAACCAGCAGCACCTGAACCGGAATCAGCCTTCCAGCAGGGATTTGCGCACGGCCGCTGCCGCCGCGGCCGGATGCTCAAGCATGAAACAGTGACCACCTGCCGTCTGGTGCGCGCGAACATGACGGTTACTGGCCGCCAAACGGCGGGCGGAACGAATCACAAACGGATAGGTTCGATCACCGTAAATAATCTCCGTTGGCGTCGTCAGGCGTCTTAGTGACGACCACAGCGCCGATGGCATACTGCGAAAGACCTCTGCCTCTCTTTCCGGCTTGCAGCACAGCTCGACACCGCCAGTCTCCCGATCCCGCAGAGCGTGCGCGATGTGCGCCTCAAAAGCCGTTTCATCCCAGCCCTTGAACATGCCGCGATTGTGCAACCCCGCATGCGCGGCAGTACGATCTGGCCAATAGTCCCTGCGCGCTGCTGCCCGCTTGGCTACCGAGTGGTCATCCAGGCCAACGAGTGCCAGCCCACGGCGCAGGGCAATCAAGCCGGGCGGAAAGAACACCGGATCAAGCAGCACCGCACGCTCAAACAGGGTCGGCTGGCGGGCCATCATCAGCGCCGTCAACACTCCACCAAAGCTATGACCGCAGGCCATGCGCGGCACATCATCAAACAGAGCCCCCTGCATGCTGAAAGCCTCGGCAGCCAGCTCGGCGTTGCGATTCCAGCCAACAAAACGCCCGCCGTGATCGCTCTGACCGTGCCCCTGCAGGTCACACAGCCACAGATCGAACTGCTCGGCCAGCAATCCCAGCATCGGCTCATAGGTTCGGGTGCAAAAACCGTTGCCATGCAGAAAATGCAGCACGGGCTTACCACTCGGCCGACTGTGCCAGCCTCGCAGGGTAAAACCGGCGCTACCTCGATGTGCCCAGGCCACCAAATCCATTAACACGCCCCCCCGGAAAAATAAGTCAGACAGTCTAATTCGGCAGCTTGCGGCTGTCAGTGGCATACCCGTCTGTTAATCTGGCAATTCGGCCTTGATGATGACACCTGCATGTTCAACACAACAGTATCCGGCTCGGGACCCGTTCTGGTCTGGGCACACGGTTTGATGCACTCCATGGACTTCGAAACCCGCACCGGCTGGTTTCACCCCACAGAAAACGACGGGGTGTGCCGGGTGCGCTACGATGCGCGCGGGCACGGGCACTCACCGGGAGGCACAGACAGCGCAGCCTACCTGTGGAGTGCACAGGCTGACGACTTACTCGCCATTGCCAGCGCGCACACCGCGTTGCCGCGCGCACTGGGCGGCCACTCGATGGGCGCGGCCAGCGCACTGCTCGCAGCCTTGAAATGCCCGGAACAGACGAGCTGCCTGATTCTGGCCACTCCGCCAACAGCCTGGCAGACGCGGCCCAATCAAATACGCCGCTATCGACAGATGCAAGGCATTATCGAGCAACGCGGCCTGACCAGCCTGATCAGCCTTGCGACGCAGAACCCTGCCCTGCCCGACTGGTTGCTGCAGGCCCATCCGGAGCACGCCACGGCGTCACGACAGGCGCTCAGCGGGATGCACGCACCGACACTGACCGCCATACTTGAGGCGGCCTGCGCCTGCGATCTGCCCGCCCGCGACGCACTGCATCAGCTTGCGGTGCCAACACTGATTCTGGGTTGGCGCGATGATCCGATTCATCCAGTGCAAAGCGCGGAGCTTTTGGCGGAAGCACTGCCCATGGCTGAGCTGCACATCATTGATCACGCCAGCGACCTGCAGCGCTGGCCGCTGCAGATCAGCGAGTTTGTCCGCCGACACACAGCAGGCTAGGCGCTATTCCAGGCTGTAATCGATGTTGGTCACCACCCGAACTCGCTTGATCTCCGGAGTAAACGGATCGACATCATCAATCGAAAAGTAGCCTTGGGAGGCGCGTCGAATGGCGCCAACGGACGTGCCTGAGTCGCGGGCAAACTGATCCGCAGCGGCGCGTGCGTCACGGGTGGCGTCCGCAATCATGTCAGGCTTGATCGAGTCCAGCTGGGTGAACAGAAAGGTGGGCTGAAATTCATAACTCTGGGTAAGCGCGACCCCCGACTTGACCAGCTCCCCGACCGTTTGCATGCCTGCCTTGACGCCATCCACATCCGCCGTGCGAACCAGAACCGTCACCTCGGCCCGGTAGCGTTCGGGAGGCAGATTAGCCCCGTAACTGTTGGCGTGCTGATCGACTATCTTGGGCATCGACAACTGAATGTCCTGCTCTTCAAACCCCTTGAGCAGCAGGAAAGACCGTACCAGCCCCTGCTGGTATTCGACGTCTGCCTGAAGGCGATCAAGGCTGTCGCCCGCAACACTGAAATTGATCGGCCAGAGCGCCAGGTCAGCCGGCAATTCACGCTCCGCCAATCCCTTGACACTGACAATCCGGTCGGCCCCTCGAAATTCGAGCAACCCGGTTTTCAGACTAAATCCGATAAAGACCAGCGCTCCTGCCAGCAGCACCGCTGCCAACACCGAGCCTGAGGACACACGAGCAACTCCCGCCATGACAACGCTCCGAATACCGGTAAATTTGGCACAAAGCCGACTTCAATCGGCGTTTGCAATCTTGGCCATCCCCCTTAGAATAGCCGCTTCAGCCCTAATGCGGTCGAGCATTGCTGTGCACCCCGTCGCAACACACCCCAGGAGTCCCCGTTGGATCTCGCAACCCTGATTGGCCTGATCGGCGCACTCGGCATCATCGCCGCATCCATTCTGCTGGGCACCGGCGCTCAGGTGTTCTTCAACGTACCATCGATGCTTATCGTGTTTGGGGGCAGCCTGTTTGTGGTACTTGCAAAATTCAATGTTGGTCAATTTATTGGCGCCATAAAAGTTGCCGGCCGCGCCTTTCGATTCAAGCTGCCCGATACCGAGAGCAGCATCAACGAACTGGTTGAGCTCGCCACCATCGCCCGCAAGTCCGGTCTGCTGGCCCTCGAGGAAAAGGAAATCGCCTCCCCTTTCCTCGCCAGCGGCATCCAGCTGCTGATTGATGGTCATCCCCAGGAGACCGTGAAAGCCATTCTCGAGAAGGAACGGGTGCTGACCATGGAGCGCAACCGCTGGGGGGCCAAAATTTTCTCCGCCCTCGGCGATGTCGGCCCGGCCATGGGCATGATCGGCACGCTGATCGGTCTGGTGCAAATGCTGTCCAACATGGAAGACCCCAAATCCATTGGCCCGGCCATGGCGGTCGCACTGCTGACAACCCTGTACGGCGCGATGCTCGCCACCATGGTTTGTTTGCCCATTGCCGACAAGCTGGCACTGCGCATGACCGAAGAGGCGCGCATGCAATCGCTCTGGATTGATGCCATCCTCGCGATTCAGGAAGGCACCAACCCACGGGTTATCGAGCAACTGCTGAGCAGCTATCTGCCTGCCGAGAAGCGCGGCAAGACGGGCGAAGAGGCGAAGGAAGGCTGATGGAAGAGCAGGAAGACGACAGCCCGGGCATACCCGCCTGGGTCATGACCTTTGCCGATCTGATGTCGCTGCTGATGTGCTTTTTCGTGTTGCTGCTGTCGTTCTCCGAGATCGACGCGCGGAAGTTCAAGCAAATCGCCGGCGAGTTGTCTGCGGCCTTTGGCGTGCAACGCGAGGTACCGGCGCTGGAGATCCCCATGGGAACCAGCCCCATCTTTGACAAGTTCTCGCCAGGCAAGCCCGAGCCAACGCCGGTAGACAGCGTACGCCAGCAAACGACCGAACAGGATCCAAAGCTCGAAACGCTGCGTGAGGAATTGGAAGCGGATGTCCAGAAGCAGGTTCAGGACACCACCAAAGAGCAGATCGACACCAGCATGGATGCCCTGCGCGACGTGCTCGAAAACGAACTGGCTCAAGGTCGTCTGCAACTGGAAAATGACCGCAAGCGCATCATCATTCGGGTCGAGGAAAAGGGTTCATTTCCCTCCGGCTCAGCAGAGATGACCCCCGAGTTCCAGGACATGCTCGATCGCATCGCCACGGTACTCGCCGAGCTGCCGGGTGAAATCACCATCGAAGGCCATACCGATAACATTCCCATCAACACCAGCCGCTTCCAGTCCAACTGGGATCTGTCGGCCGCCCGTGCATCCTCGGTAGCCAACGCGCTGCTGTACAACGAGACGATCAAGCCCGAACGCATGCGCGTACAAGGCTATGCAGAAACGCGCCCGCGGGCCAGCAACGAGTGGCCAGAGACCCGCGCCCTGAATCGCCGGGTGGAAATTATTCTTGATCTGTCCGGTTCCATTGAAGAGTACGAAACCGAATTGCGCCGTCTGATGGAGGAGGATCTTGGCGATCTGATTCAGGATCTGGAACTGCATCAGGCACCGGCCAGCCAGCCCTGAACTGGCATCAGCTTCAACGCTTGAGATCATCCGGGATGGTCGGGTCCGGCATCGGCCCCGGCCGCTTACCCTGCCCCGCCCGATACTGGCGCAACTGGAATACGTATGCCAGCACCTGCGCCACAGCCAGATACAGCCCGGATGGTATCTCGTGGTCGATCTCGGTGCTGTAATAGACTGCTCGCGCCAGCGGTGGCGACTCCAGAATGATGATCTGGTTCTCGTTAGCTACCTCGCGAATACGCTGGGCGATAAAATCAGCCCCCTTGGCGAGTACCACAGGCGCACCAGAAGACAACGGATCATACTTCAAGGCAACCGCAAAATGGGTCGGGTTGGTAATGACGACGTCTGCCTGCGGCACCTTGCTCATCATCCGCCGTTCGGCCATTTCCCGCTGCAACTGACGGATCCGCGATTTCACCTCGGGCTTGCCTTCGGAATCCTTGTACTCATCCTTGATTTCCTGCTTGGTCATACGCAGTTTCTGCTTGTGATCCCACAGCTGGAAAGGCGCATCCACCGCTGCGATCAAAATCAGCGAACAGGACAGAATCAGCAGCGACCAGCCGAGCACCCAGGCGCTATGAATGATGGCGGCCGGCAGCGGTTCCTTGGCCATGCTGAGCAAGTCCTCGGTGCGCACCTGCAGCACCACCAGCGCCACACCCAGTACCACCAGAAACTTCGCCAGCGCCTTGAGTAGCTCCACCAGCGCCTTGACCGAAAACATCCGTTTGAGACCCGCCAACGGGTCCATGCGCTCGAACTTCGGCGCCAGCGAGCTGATGCTGAACAGCCAGCCCCCGAGCATGATCGGGCCGACAATGGATGCAATCAGCAACAGACCAAACAGCGGCCCGAGGATCTCCAGACCCTCGCGCAAGGAGGCAAACAGATGCAACCCCATGGCATCGGTAGCATAGAGCGCTTCACGCTCCAGCGAGAAATTGAAGACCATAAGGTCCATCATCTTCTGCGCCATTGCCGGGCCCAGCATCAGCAAGCCAACCGCTGCGACCATCACGACGGCGAGCGTATTGAGCTCGCGCGAGCGCGCAACCTGCCCTTTGTCACGCGACTCCTTGAGTCGCTTGCTCGTGGGTTCCTCTGTGCGTTCCTGACCGCTGTCGGACTCTGCCATCAGCTCGCCCTCACCAAACCGCGAAGCCAGATCAGCGCATCCGACGCCAGCTCCTGATACTGCCCCAGTACGTTACCCATCATGACCCACATGATGAACAGGCCGAAAACCAGCGTCAGCGGAAAACCGATCGAGAAGATATTCAGCTGCGGTGCCGCGCGCATCATGACGCCAAATGAGATATTGACGATCAGCAGCGCGGTAATGGCCGGCATACCGATCAGAATAGCCGCGGCCATCACCCAGGAAAAGCGCAGCACCAGGGCCTGAAAGTCCATACGCCCGAGACTATCTCCGATTGGCAGAGTAGTGAAACTCTCCGCCAGCACCTCCAACACGACCAAATGGCCGTTCATTGCCAGAAACAGCAGCGTGACCAGCATGGTAAACACCTGCGCCACCACAGCGACGGAAATGCCGGTCGACGGATCATTCATGGAGGCGAAACCGAGGCCCATCTGCATTGCAATAATCTGCCCCGCCAACACGTGGACCTGAAACAGCAGTTGCAACGAGAAGCCCATTGCCGCGCCGATCAGTATCTGTTCGCCAATCACTATCCAGGTACTCAGGGACAGCGCGTCCAGCAACGGCACCTCACCCACCTGCGGCGCAATCAGCAAGGTCAGAGCCAATGCGAAATACAGACGCACGCGCACAGGCAGCAGCTGGGTGCCAAGTACCGGCATGGTCATCAACAGGGAGGCTATGCGAAACAGCACCCACAGGTAGCTTGCCACCCAGCGACTGAGCTCGGCGCTGGACAACTCGATCATCAGCCGATCAATCCGGGAATCTGGCGATACAGCGTGTCGGTAAATTCGACCATCTGGGTAGCCAGCCAGGGGCCAAGCCAGATCAACGTAATAAAGGTGACCAGCAGACGCGGCAGAAAACTGAGCGTCTGCTCGTTGATCTGGGTCGCAGCCTGAAACATGGCGACGATCAAACCAATGACCAGACTGGGCAGAACCACAATGGCGACCACCACCGAGGTCAGCCACAACGCCTGACTGAACAGACCAACCGCCACTTCCGGACTCATCTGCAGGCCTCCTAGGGAACCGCGAAACTGGCGGCCAGGGTACCGATAATCAGCGCCCAGCCGTCAACCAGTACGAACAGCATGATCTTGAACGGCAACGATATGATCAATGGCGACAACATCATCATACCCATGGCCATCAACACGCTGGCCACCACCAGGTCGATGACAAGAAAGGGGATGAAAATCATGAAGCCGATCTGAAAAGCGGTTTTCAACTCGGACGTCACGAACGCCGGCACCAGAATATGAAACGGTACCTCGTCCGGCCCGGTCAGATCGGTGCGCTTGGCCAGACGTACAAACAGCTCCAGATCCGTTTCACGGGTCTGCGCCAGCATGAACTCACGCAGTGGAAGGCTGGCCGCTTCCAGCGCCTGCTGCGGCTGCATCTGCTCATTCAGATAGGGTTGCAGGGCCGATTCGTTAATCTTGCTGAACACCGGCGCCATGATAAACAGGGTCAGAAACAGCGCCAGACCGATCAATACCTGACTGGACGGCGTTTGCTGCAAGCCCAGCGCCTGACGCAAGATAGCGAACACGATGATGATCCGGGTGAAGCTGGTCATCATCATGACAAAGGCGGGAATAAAGGTCAGCGCCGACATCAGCAGCAGAATCTGCAGACTGACTGAATAGGTCTGCTGCCCCTCGCTGTCGGTACTCAAGGTGATCGCCGGCATGGTCAGCGGATCAGCAGCCGACTGGGCCAGAACCGACGGCGCAAGCAGGATCAGGAAAAGTCCCAGCCAGCGCATCACGATTGCCCCTCTCTTTTCAGCAACGCCTGCAGCTTGCGAGCAAAATCGCCATTGGCTGCGACATCGGCCTGAAGATCCGCTATAGGATGGTCAAACACATGCAATGTATTGATACGACCTGGGGAAGCCCCGAGCAGCATCTGCGTCCCCCCCACATCGACCAGAAGCAAACGATCGCGAGGCCCGAGCGGCAGGCTGCTGACCAGACGGATATGCTGGCCACCCTGGGCTGCGAGCGGGCCGACTCGACGCAGCAGCCACCCCAGCAGCACAATCAGGCCAACCACAAACCCCAGCCCCAGGGCCAACTGGCCAAGCTGCAAGGCCAGTGATCCGCCGCCGACATTACCGACTGCCGCGACGGCTGCAGGCTCAGTCCCTTGCGCCAGCACCTGCAACGGCGCAGACGCCAAAAGCGTCGCGATCAACGTGCGCATCAACGCAGCTTCTTGATGCGTTCGGAGGGGCTGATCACGTCGGTCAGACGGATGCCGAACTTTTCGTTCACCACCACCACCTCTCCATGTGCAATCAGCGTACCGTTGACCTTGACGTCCAGCGGCTCCCCGGCCAGCCGATCCAGCTCCACCACCGAGCCCTGGTTCAGCTGCAACAGGTTGCGAATGGTGATCTCGGTATTGCCGACCTCCATCGAGATGGTAACCGGAATATCAAGGATGACGTCCAGGTTCGGGCTGTCGCCGGGGTCCATGTCCTCGGCGGAGCGACTGGTGCGTGCCGGGGCATCGAACTCTTCCATCGGCATGCGTGGCTGCGAACCGGTCTGAGCCAGCATCGCATCAATGTCGTCCTGATTGGCGTTACCGGCCTCATCCAGCGCCGCCGCCCACTCATCCGCCAGAGCCTGCTCTTCCGGGCTGATTTCATCGGGTTTGTTGTCGTCAGCCATCTCGCTGTCCCCTGTTATTGATTGTGGTGGTCGGTCAGCGCGGTCGCATGACCGGCCCAAGAATCTGCAGCGCCAGGTTGCCCTTGACCGACCCCAGCTTGCTCTTGAAGGTGGGCACGCCGTTGGCACAGAGCACCATATAGTCGGGCATCTCCACCGGGATCACATCACCTGCCTGCATGCTCAGCAGATCACGCAACTTGAGCTCGGTTTTTACCACGGTCGCGTTCAGCGGCACCTTCACACCGGTGATCTCTTCTCGCAGGGCACGCACCCAGCGCTCGTCATGCTCATCCACATCAGACTGAACGCCCGAGTCCAGAACCTCGCGCAGGGGCTCGATCATCGAATAGGGCATGGTGACATGCAGATCGCCACCGCCGCCATCGAGCTCGATATGGAAGGTAGAGACCACCACCACCTCGCTCGGACTGACAATGTTGGCCAGTGCCGGGTTTACCTCGGAGTTGACGTATTCAAAGGTGACATCGTGAACCGCCTGCCAGGCCTCCTTGAGATCTACAAACGCCTGGTCCAGCACCATGCGCACGACGCGCAGCTCGGTCGGCGTAAATTCACGCCCTTCGATCTTGGCGTGACGACCATCGCCACCAAAGAAATTGTCGACCAGCTTGAACACCAACTTGGCGTCCAGGATGAACAGGGCCGTGCCGCGCAGCGGTTTCATCTTCACCAGATTGAGACTGGTCGGCACATACAGGGTGTGGACGTACTCGCCAAACTTCATCACCTGCACGCCGCCAACGGCCACGTCAGCGGAACGACGCATCAGATTGAACATGCTGATACGGGTGTAGCGGGCGAAACGCTCGTTGATCATTTCCAGCGTCGGCATACGCCCGCGTACGATACGATCCTGGCTGGTCAGGTCATAACTCTTGATCGAACCGGGGTCACTGTCGAGATCGGTATCAATGGCGCCATCATCCACACCATGCAGAAGGGCGTCGATCTCATCCTGGGACAGCAGATCCTGTACGGCCATAGATGTGTCCTATTGAAGAACCATGTTGGTAAACAGCACCGATTCGATGACCGGGTTACCTACTTCCTTTTCAAGCAACGCCTTGACGGCCAGGGTCGCCTTGTCGCGCAGCGCCTGCTTGCCTTCAGGAGTCATCAGCGACTCGAAATCCTCACTGCCAAACAGCATTACCAGCTGATTGCGAATCAGCGGCAGGTGCTGGTTGAGCTTGGCCATGCCGGCGGCATCGCGACTCATCAGCACCACACTGACCTGCATGTAGCGCTGGCGACCGGACACTGCGTAGTTGACGACAAAGGCCGGATCCAGCGGCTGATAAATGGCCTCCTGTTGTACCGGCTCTGCCGGCACCTCTTGCTCGGGGGCATCCTCGCCACCGAGCAGAAAGAAGGCAACGCCGCCCGCCGAGATCAGCAGGGCAAACAGCCCGATACCGATCAGTATGAAGAGTTTCTTGCGGCTCTTTGCCGGCTTTTCCTGCACGTCGTCTTCGACAGATTCCGATTGCTTTGCCATGCCAATATTCCGTCAATTAGGCCTTTCAGCCACGGTTCATGTAGATGCATGCATCCAGCGTGCCAGTATCAGGCCAACTGTGCGCTCCAGCGCACTGCAGCAATACCGACGCGCCAGCAAAGGTCATAGGATACTGACTTGAAGGAAAAATGTCTTTGCTGCCCGGTGCGGGCCGGGCGACAGAACCGAGGCAGCCGAAGCTACCTCGATGTCAGATAACCCCGAGCGGGTGTATCAGGCGTAGTAGTCAACCAGCCGCGCGGCCGCCAGTCGGGTCTGCAGTGTGGCGACAGGATCATCGACTGGCATGTCTTCATTACCATGGGACGCAGCAGCGCCATGACTGCCGCGGCCACTGCTGCCACCCTGATCCGCCAGACCGGCGAAAGCGCTCTGGGACTGACGTCCATCCGCCGAGCCATCGGATACGTTGACGTCGACCAGCGATGCCCCCTGCTGGGTAAACATTTCACGCAGTCGATGCATCTGCCCTTCCAGCGCATCGCGCACGCCTGCATGCTGACTGACAAACTGCACCTGGTGCTCCTGTCCACGGGTTTGAATCCGGATTTCCAGCGGCCCGAGCTCAGCCGGATCGAGCTGAATCTCAACCGACTTCACATTCTGGCTGGACATCCACATCACCTTGTTGACCACCGCCTCGCTCCAGCCGGCCTGCCCCATGGGTACACCCAGGGTCTGAGCCACGCCAGTGACCGGTCGAGCGGTCAGCGCAGACTGCCCATTGGCATGCAATTGCGCCGCGGCGGCGCTCTTGCCGGCATCAGCTGATTCAGCATCCAGGCCGCCAGCGCGCGGCGCGAGGCGTGACTCAAGCTGCTCGATAAGCTTGCCGACAGAGGCCGGCTGTTCACCGCCCACCCCCTGCAGCACACGCTGCTGCTGGGGGTCGGAGAGCACCTGACGATTGCCGGCCTCAGCCTGAGCTGTGGTGCCCTCCGCCGCCCGGGTTGCCGCCTCGCGGGCAGACACATCGGCGGACGCGCCGGCCTGAGCGTCACCCCGCAGCAGCGCGCGCAGCTGCGCAGCCAGATCGGCTCCGGACGGGCCGCGTCCTGCGCCCGCAAGCAGCGGGTCACCCGCCTCATCCTCAGCAGGAGCAGCCTGCGCCGCTGCCTCAACAGCTACAAGCGCAGCGACAGCAGGATTGACGCCAGGCGTCAAAGCCCCGTCGCCAGCTTCAGTGTCAGCGGGTGCTTCCTGACTCGGCAGACGTGCGAGCCACTGCTGCCATTGTTCACTGATTCCCGCCAGGATGCTGTCGGAGTCATCCCCAGCCAGTCCATCGTCCGTAGCCACATCCTCTGCAGAGGCAGCGTCGGCGGCGCCCACCAGCTGCGCCAACTGCTGAAACCAGCTCTGCATGCTTTCCGGCAAATCCTTGCCGTCTGCGGCAACAAGGGCAGGCAGCGGCAGCGCCGCCTGGTCCGCGCCGGTCGCCTGAGCAAGCTGCTGCATCAGGGCATCCAGATCCTCTGGCGTCTGCTCGGCAAGAATCGCCGAAAACGCCGCCACTGCCCCGGAATCGCCTGCCTTGCTGCGACCGGAAGCAATACCGGAGACTGTGTCACGGGAAAAGTCGGCGCTGAAAAGCGCCATCAGATTCTGCCCGACCGGCATGATGTCATCTCCACCTGAAAAGGCTTGGCCAATATGTCAGGAGAGTATCTGCAAACTGCGGGCCAATATTGAAAACGTGGGAAGTAACGACTATGCGAGCAACGGTTGCAGGCGGTCAAACGCCTGCTCAATCTCGATCAGCACGCTGGCTGCGACCTGCTGATCCCCCGCTACACCAGCGGCTTCGGCGTCCAGACAGGCCTGTTCCAGCGCCAGGGCTCCCATGTTGCCGGCGCTGCCCTTGAAGCTGTGCGCTGCCTGACGGTAGGCATTCATGTCACCCTGGGCCAGGGCGTCGTGCAATTGACGCAAACGCTTGCCGGCATCGGCCAGAAACGTCTCCAGCAACAGCGGGTAGTCATCCTGCATCAACTCCCGCAGGCCCTGCTGCACAGTCACATCCATGTCCGGCTTGCGATCAGCCATCGCGCTGTATTCCTTTTCGATGGGGGTATGTTCAATTCTCAATGCTGATCAGTATGCCCAAGCGACCAGTGGAAGACCACCCTGACCCGGCTGCACTGCGCGCTGAAGCTGACCTCATCGGCCAACGCGCTGATCAGCGCCAGCCCGCGCCCGGCATAGTCAGCCGAGGTACCAGGCGACGCGAAACCGGCGCCACTGTCCTCGCACTCGATGGTCAGACAACCACCCCCGGCAACAGGCTGGTGGTCCAGCCAGAAGCGAATCCAACCATTGTCCAGCCTCTGCAGACGGGCACCGCGCTCCTGATAGTAGAACGCAAAGCCGTCGGAGTCCTGCTTCCAGGCTGACTCCAGTCGCAACAGGCCGTGTTCGAGAGCATTGCTGTAGAGCTCGCTGAGCACCGTGAACAGACTCCCGGCGCGGCTGCGCAGCCCCTGTACCGACATCAGCGTCTGCATCAGAAATGGTAACGGGTTCTGCTCGCGAATGGCTGCCGCGCGAAAGGTGTAGCTCAGCTGCCAGTCTTGCCCTGTCTGGGCTGCCCCCCCCAAGGCCGCGGGCAATACCGCCTGCGCCAGCTGACGCTCTGGCATGACAACCTGTAACAGACTGATATCGTCCTCTGCACTGCCGTGGAAATGCGCCAGAGCGTCAAGCAACCCGTCAAACACCTCATCCGGCCGACCGGCATGCGCAGCGACCGCCTGCAGCACCCCATGCTCGCCAAACTGTTCGCCCGCAGCATTGCGGCATTCAATGATGCCATCGGTCCAGCACAGCAAACGCTCGCCCGGTTGCATTGCCATAACCGTCGGCTCGGGATTGAAGCGCTCACGATTGGCCACCCCAAGCGGTAAATTGGAGGACGGCACCCGCTGCAGCAACGCGCCATCGCGGCCGAGCACAAGCACCTCAGGCAGACCGCCGTTCCAGACTTCCACCAGCCCCTTGGCGGCGTTCAGCTCGATCAGTACTGCGCAGCAGAAGATCCCCACCGGCAGGATGCGGCCAAGCTTGCAATTAAGCTCAAGCAGAATATCCCGCAGCGCAAACCCCTTGGCGGTCATGGCATAAAACACTTCAGCCAGTGGCATCGCCCCGATCGCGGCAGAGAGCCCGTGGCCGGTAAAGTCGCCCAGAAGCAGGTGCAGCTCACCGGACGGTCGGTGCGCCGCCAGCAAAATATCGCCATTGAACATCGCGTAGGCCGATTGCAGGTAACGCAGGCAGCTGTCATTCAGTGCACCAGCGTGCGCCACCCGGTCAAACACGATTTTGGCAAGCTGCTGATCCCGCAGCAGCCCGGCATGCTGCCCGGCGATGACATCGCGCTGGCTTTGCAGGGTCTGATGCATTTCACGCATGCGTCGGAACGCGCGTATCTTGGCTTCCAGGATCACCGGGTTATAGGGCTTGGTCAAAAAGTCGTCACCGCCGGCTTCGAGACACTTCACCAGCGCACCCGTCTCCGTCAGGCTGGTGAGAAAAATGATCGGCACCAGATCCTCACCCGCATGAAGCTTGATCCTGCGGGCTGCTTCAAAGCCGTCCATGGTGGGCATCAGCGCATCAAGCAGCACAATATCGGGGGAATGCAAGGCGAACAGCTCGACGGCCTGTTGCCCATGCTCTGCCTCATGGACCTGGTGCCCAAGGCGTTCGACCAGGCGCCGAAGGATCATGCGGTCGGCAGGGTTGTCATCAGCCACCAGCACCATCAACGGCCGGGCACCCTGATCCGGGTCTATGCCGTCAGCGCCGGTACTGGACATGATTATTCGATGCTGAACAGCTGTTCGAAGTTGGAGATACTCAGAACCTTGCGTACATCCGGGTTACAGTGAACGATACGCACATCGGCGCTGTCGCCACCAGCATGATCACGCAACAGCAGCAGCATGCCCAGCGCCGAGCTATCGATATAGTCGGTATCCTGCAGGTCAACGACATACTGCCTGGGTGTCAAGCCGCCACGTTCATAGGCGTTGCGAAAATCCTGATGGGCACTGAAGTCAAAACGCCCGTTTACGCTGATGGTCAAAACCTGGCTATCGGTGGACATTGACGCCTGAATCGACATGTTTTCTCCCTGTCAGGTCCTACGCTGGCAAACGCCAACTCAGAATTTGTTTTAGCACAGGGTCCGGCTACTGTCAGGAATTATTTGTGCGCTGCGAGTGGGCGCGCTGGGATAGCTCGTCGAGCAGCTTCTGCTCCTGCCTGTCTGCTCTGGCCTGCGCCTCTTGCCGATATTTTTCGATCAGCTTGCGCAACGCTTCGAGCCGCTGATAGCGCTGGCGCCAGTGCTCTCGCGCACGGTCGATACTCTCGCCATGCCAGCGTACGGTCTGCCGCTGCTGATCAATCGCCACCTCCATCTGCGCCATGAAGCGCTGGTAGTTCATCAACCAGTCGCGACCAACGCCCTGGGAGCCCCGCTGGCTCCAACCCTTGGCGTATTCCGAGCAGTAGTATTCCAGATCACGCAAACGAACCTCAGCCTCTTCGAACTGCTTCTGGCATTGTCCAAGCACCTTGGCTGCCTTGCGCTCCTCGTCCAGCGCCATATCCAGTGCCGGCGCAAGCCGGCGAATACGCGCTTCACTCATTGCCCAGAATCTGTTCCAGGCCGGTCTGACTGTCGGTCAGCGACACGCTCTCGTGCAGCCCCTGACGCAGAAAGCCCTGCATCGAAGGCATCTTTTCCATTGCCTTGTCGGTCAACGGATCCGAGCCTGCGGCGTAAGCACCGACGCTGATAAGGTCGCGACTCTGCTGATAACGGGCGTACAGCTGTTTGAACAGCTGCGCCTTCTGCAAATACGCCTGCGGGACAATCTGCGGCATGGCGCGACTGATCGAAGCTTCGATATCAATGGCCGGATAATGCCCCTCTTCGGCTAGGCGACGGGACAGCACCACGTGCCCATCGAGAATCGCCCGCGAGGCGTCGGCAATCGGATCCTGCTGGTCATCCCCCTCGGACAGCACCGTGTAGAACGCGGTAATTGACCCTCCGCCCTGCTCGGCATTGCCGGCGCGCTCAACCAGCTGTGGCAGCTTGGCAAACACCGAAGGCGGATAACCCTTGGTCGCCGGCGGCTCGCCAATGGCCAATGCAATCTCGCGCTGGGCCTGGGCAAAGCGGGTCAGGGAGTCCATCAGCAACAGCACGTTCTTGCCCTGATCACGAAAGTATTCAGCGATGCGGGTGCAATACATTGCAGCGCGCAACCGCATCAAGGGGGCGTCATCGGCAGGAGAGGCAACCACCACCGAGCGCGCCATGCCCTCCTCGCCGAGGATTTGTTCAATGAACTCCTTGACCTCCCGGCCCCGCTCGCCAACCAGCCCGACAATGGTGATATCGGCATCGGTGAAGCGCGTCATCATGCCCAGCAGCATACTCTTGCCGACACCGCTGCCGGCAAACAGGCCGAGACGCTGGCCACGGCCGACCGTCAGCAAGCTGTTAATGGAGCGAATGCCGACATCCAGCGTTTCTTCAATGGGGTGGCGCTTGAGCGGATTGATCGTCGGGCCGTTGATATCCACCCAGTCTTCGGCCTTGAAGTTACCCTTGCCGTCCAGCGGACGACCAATGCCATCCACCACCCGGCCCAGCATGGCAAACCCCATCGGCAGCTTGCCGCCACCAGCTGAAGGTACCACCCGAGCCCCTGGCTGCAGCCCCTCGAGACGATCAACCGGCATCAGGTAAATTTTGCTGCCGGCAAAGCCCATGACCTCGGCTTCGATCTGACTCTCGCCCTGCAGCGTGTCGCTGATGACCAGACAGCGGCTGCCGACCGGCGCCTTGCAGCCCTCGGCTTCAAGGGTCAGACCCACCATACGGATCAGGCGGCCCTCGACCACCGGCTGCGCCGGCAAGTGCAGCGCCTGCTGATACCCCGACAGCCGTCGGGCGAAACTGATGCGCTGGGGCTTGCTCATTGCGGATCCGCACCACGCTCGGAAATCGGCAAATCGGCGGCGGGAGGATGCGCACGTTGCTCGCGGCGCTGCTCGTGCAGCTGCGCGATCAATTGCTGCAGACGGGTTTCCAGCGTAGCGTCAACCTGGCTGTGCTCGGTTTCAATACGGCAGCCGCCGGGCATCAACTGATCGTCCTCAAGCAGACGCCAGCTCTCATCGTGGCGCTCACGCAGGGCCTTGATGCTTTCGAAATCGAGGGGGTTGAGGTAAATCCGGATATTCTCGGCACCCACCGGCAGCGCCTTGAGCGCCGAACGCAGGACGTTGACCACCTGCGCCCGATCGACTTGCATTTCCCGCTGCAGCACGGCGCGCAGCATCTGCTCCAGCAGCATCAGCAGCATGTCTTCGATCTGCTCGTCCTGCTGCTTGAGCGGCGCCATCAACTGGGCCATCAGGGCGTCCAGCTCGGCAGTGCGCTTGGCCAGCACAGTCTTGGCTTCCTGCTGCGCCTTGAGCTGACCGGAATGAAAGCCGTCCTTTTCTCCGGTGGCAAAGCCTTCGTTGTAGGCTTCCTCGCGGATCTGCTCAAGCTCCTCCACGGTGAAAGGCTTGACCGCTTCCACGTCCAGCTCCTGCGGATCGGCCGCCGCTTCTGCTTCGGCTTCCGGCTTGGCCGCAGCCTCAGCCGCTCGCTCAAGTGGAATATGATGCGGCTCGGCGTCAAAGCTCGGCAGATCCCAGCGACTGAACGCTGATACATCACCACTGCGCAACAGCTCGCTTTCGTTCTTGACCTGCGACATGACACCCTACCCCGCTTGGAAAACCCGGCCAGCATACCACCGCGCGATGTGCAGGGCAGCGATTGCCGGGCTCAGATCATCTCTTCGCCACCCTTGCCGCCGAGCACAATTTCGCCGGCGTCGGCCATGCGGCGTGCAATGGTGAGAATTTCCTTCTGTGCAGCCTCGACCTCGCTGATACGGACCGGCCCCTTGGCTTCCAGGTCGTCCTGCAGCAACTCGGACGCGCGCTTGGACATATTGCGGAAGATCTTCTCCTTGATTGCCTCGTCGGCACCCTTGAGCGCGACAATCAGCACCTCGGAGGAGACCTCGCGCAGCAGCGCCTGGATGCCGCGGTCATCCACATCTGCCAGGTTATCGAACACGAACATCAGATCCTCGATCTTGGAGGACAGGTCCTCGTCGATTTCACGGATCGACTCGATCAGCTGCGACTCGGCGCTGGACTCAAGGAAGTTCATGATGTCGGCCGTGCGTTTGACACCGCCCATGGACGCGCGCGAGGTATTGGAGTTGCCGGCAAACTGCTTCTCGAGAATCTCGTTCAGTTCTTTCAGCGCCGATGGCTGCACGGTATTGAGAGCGGCCACGCGCAGGAGAATGTCCAGCCGCACCTTGTGGTCGAAATAGCCAACCACCTCAGCGGCCATATCAGGGTCAAGATAGGCCACCACAATGGCCTGAATCTGCGGATGCTCGTAGCGGATCACATCAGCAACGGCACGCGGCTCCATCCACTTCAGGCTGTCCAGACCCGAGGTGCTGCCGCCAAGCAGAATGCGGTCAACCAGGCTGTTGGCCTTGTCCTCCCCCAATGCCTGGGTAAGCATGGTGCGGATATAGGAATCGGCGCCAACGCCCAAACCGGTCTGCTCGCCCACCACCTCGATAAAGTCGCCCATGACTTCCTGAACCTGATCGCGCTGTACAGTGCGCAATCCAGCCATGGCACTGCCGACCCGCTGAACTTCCTTGGGCCCCATGTGCTTGAGAATCGCCGCCGCATCGGACTCACCGAGGCTGAGCAGGAAAATGGCCGCCTTATCCAGCTTGGACAGTTTGGCCGGGCGTTTGCTGGCGTCATCACTCATCGGCGTTAATCCACTCTTTCACGACCTGTGCCACCCGACCCGGGTCTTCGGCCAACAGGCCCTTGATCGCATTGAGCTGCTGTTCGTAGCCGGCGCCGGGCGGCGGCAACAATACCGGACCGGAGGAAGGACCGGACAGACTCACCTGATCATCACGCAGGCCGCCGTCCATGCCATCGTAACCTCCGCCTGCCAGCGCCGGATAGTTGTCACTGCCGCCCTTGCCGGCGACTGTCAGGTTCTTGAGCGCCGGGCGCAGCACCGCGAAGACCAGCACCAGAACAAACAGAATACCCAATATCTGTTTGGCAACATCCCAGAACCACGGCTGCTCCCAGAACGGGATGGCCGGCAGCGGTTCCAGTTCGGCTTCAGCAACAAACGCGCTATTGATCACGCTGACGCTGTCACCCCGGCTGGCATCATACCCCACCGCGTCCTGGACCAGGCGGGTCAAGCGCGCCATTTCCGCCTCGCTGATCGGCGTCCGGGTGACTTCCCCGGTCTGCGGATCCACCTGTGCCGGGTCGTCTACCACAACGGCAACCGAAAGACGCTTGAGACGGCCCAGCTGCTGGCGGGTATGGCTGATCTGCCGATCCAGCTCGTAATTGCGTACCGCCTGCTCGCGCTTGTCCTGCGGTACGGCGGCAACAACAGGCTGGCCGGTTACCGGGTCAATCACCTGCTCAGGCACCTGGGTGGCACCCGGCGGCTGGTTCGACAGCGCACCCGGCACGCCCTGGGGGCCAGCATTGGCCGAACGCGCCTCGGTCACCACCTGCTCGCTGCGCAGCGCAGCATCGGGGCTGAACATTTCCGCAGTGGACTCAACTGCACTGAAATCCACATCCGCCGACACCTCGGCCTTGTAACGCCCGGTTCCCAGCACCGGCTGGAGGATATTGTGTACCCGGCGGGTGTAGGTCTCTTCCAGGCGACGGGTGTAATCAAATTGGCGGCCGGCCACTGTCAGCTCGTTCAGCTCGCTCTGATTGGACAGCAGGTTGCCGTTCTGATCAACAACCGTGACTTCGTCCTTGCCCAGTTCGGGCACACTGGTTGCCACCAGATTGACGATGGCCATCACCTGTGCAGGCTCCAGTCGTCGACCGGCGTACATTTCCAGCAGCACGGACGCGCTGGGCTTGCGATCATCGCGAACAAACACGGTGGAGCGTGGAATGGCGATGTGCACGCGCGCTGCCTTGACGTTGTAGAGACTGGAGATGGTGCGTGCCAGCTCCCCCTCAAGGCCGCGGCGGTAACGCGTGGTTTCCATGAACTGACTGGTACCAAGACCCTGCTCACGATCCAGAATCTCGAAGCCTACGTTGCCGTCGGTCGGCGAAATGCCGGCACTGGCCAGACGCAGACGTGCATCGGCCAGATCCTCGCTGCGAACCAGCAGCGCGCCGCTGTTGGGCTCGACCTTGTAGTCGATACGGCTCTGCTGCAGCATTTCCACCACCTGACCCGCGTCGAAACCGTCCATGCTGTTGTAAAGCGGCCGGTACTCGGGCTCCTGCGACCACAGCACCACGGCAAACCCGATTGCCACACTGGCAGCCAGACCAACCAGCAGACCGAACTGGCGCAACATCGGCAGTTGCGACAGGTTGTCCAGAAAGGTCAGCCCCATCAGCGGCTTGCGATCGGCACCGAGCGGATCACGGGTAGCTGGGGTATTGCTGCCGGCAGAATCCATTGTCATTTCCTCAGACAGTCAGGCTCATGGGAGATTAGATTGGCATTTTCATGATGTCTTCGTAGGCGGTAATCATCTTGTTACGCACCTGCGTCATCGCCTGAAAGGCAACCGATGATTTCTGCGAGGCAATCATCACCTCGGTCAGATCGATCCCCTCTACACCGCGCTCATAGCCGGTTTGCAGTTCAGACGTGGTTTTTTGCAATTCGTTGACGCGATCAACAGCCTGCTTGAGCAGATCATCGAAGCCCGGGCCGTTGACGCTGGGCTCCGCTGGCTTGACCGCCTGCGGCTTGCCCATGGCTTCCATTTGCATGGTGCGCATTTGCAGCATCAATCGATTGAATTCAACACCCTGAGTCACGCTTGCCTCCACGCCGTCCGGTTTTTTGACGGCTACAGTCGCTTTACAGGGTATTCAGCAAGTTTGATGCCAACAGCGGCCAGCCCGCCACCATATGGACAAATGCAAGGCAGCACCGGCCAGATAGCCGATGCCAGAGAGAGGACGATAATTGACGATCAGATACCGGCGAACAGGCTACCTTCGACATCCAGCCCGGCATCGCGCATCTGCGCGAGCTTGTAACGCAGGGTGCGAGGACTGATACCCAGGCGCTCGGCGGCTTCCTTGCGGCGCCCGCGCTCGGCACGCAGTACATTGATGATCATTTGAAATTCGCGCTGACGCACCCCGCTGCCCAGATCAGAGGTGTTGTCGGCGGCGGGCAATACCGGTGACGACGGCTGTACCGATTCAACCGGCGGGACTGGCGGTACCGCGCGTAGCAACGGCGTTGCACCACCGGCCTGCAGATCGAGACACAAATCCGACGGCTGAATGACACCCCCCGCCTGCAGCACCAGCGCGCGCTGCACCGCGTTGTCCAGCTCGCGGACGTTACCGGGCCAGGGATGCGCCTCCAGCGCCTTGACCGCCTGCGCCGAAAAACTGACGCCAGGCAGATTCATCTTGCTCGCGTGCTTGCTCAGCAGGCGCTCGGCAATCGGCAGAATATCCGCCGGGCGCTCGCGCAGCGCCTGCCACTGCAGCGGAAACACGCCCAGGCGATAGTAGAGGTCCTCACGGAAACGCCCGGCAGCCACCTCCGCCGGCAAGTCCCGGTTGGTGGTGGCAATGATACGGATATCCAGCCGAATCAGCTTGCGACCACCCACGCGCTCGACCTCACGCTCCTGCAGCACCCGCAACAGCTTTGCCTGCAGCGCCAGCGGCATTTCGGAAATCTCGTCCAGCAGCAGAGTGCCACCATTGGCCTGCTCGAACTTGCCCGGTTGCGCCGCTACCGCGCCGGTAAAGGCGCCCTTTTCATGCCCGAACAGAGTGGCCTCCAGCATGTTATCCGGAATAGCCGCGCAGTTAATGGCAATAAACGGCTGTTCGGCCCGCGGAGATTGCTGATGGATGTAGCGCGCGAGCACTTCCTTACCGGTCCCGGACTCACCCGAAATCAGTACAGTCGAGTCACTGCCAGCAACCCGCGCAGCCAGTTCCAGCAGCTGCACACTGGCGGGATCGACCGCAACCGGCCCCGTACCGGGGGCCCCCTCAAGGCGTCCTTGCGCATGCTGAGCAATCAACTCCAGCAGCGCCTTGGGTGCAAAGGGCTTGACCAGATAATCGACCGCCCCCTCGCGCATGGCGCTGACCGCCTGCTGCACGGTGCCGTAGGCGGTCATCAGCAGCACCGGCAAATGCGGGTATTGCGTGCGCAGGGTGCGCAGTAGCGCATGCCCGTCCATGCCGGGCATGTTTACATCACTGACCACCATGCTCACGCTCTCACGCCCAAGTAAAGCGAGCGCAGACTCGGCATCAGCCGCCTGAAGACAGGCATAGCCACCCAGCATCAGCGTATCGGCCAGCGCCTCGCTCAGATCAGCATCATCCTCAACCAGCAGGATACGAATATCAGGCTTGCTCATGCAGAGACTCCTTGGCTGCAGGCAGCAACCGCAGCGGCAGCAGAATCTCGGCACTGGTTCCCCAGCCGGCCTTGCTGTGCAGGTGGAATGCCCCGCCGTGTGCATTGACCACCGACTTCACAACCGTCACGCCCAGCCCGGTACCCTGCGGCTTGCTGGTATGGAAGGGCTCACCGATCAGTGCCAATTGCTCGGCCGTCATGCCCTGACCGGCATCCACCACACTCAGGCTCAGTTGACCTTCCATCAAGCGGGCAACCACCTTCAGCCGCGGCGCTGGCATACCCGCCTGCAGCGCATTTTCGATCAGGTTGATAACGGCGCCGACCAGCGTGTCGCGATTGCAGCGAAGCATTGCATCCTGGGGCAGCAGGTTGACCCAGCGGCAGGTCCCGCCGCGCGCTTCAATCAGGCTTTCAGCCTGACTCTGCAGCCATTCGAAGAAAATGGACACCGGCAGCAAATCGTTGATTGGCAGGTCGCCCTTGGCGAACTGCAGCATGTCACGGATCTGGTGTTCGATGCTCAACAATCGCCCGTGCAGACGACTGGAGAACCGGGTGCGGTGCTCAGTCGGCAGGTCCGCATCATTAAGATGTTCGGCATACAGCAACGCCGAGGCCAGCGGGGTTCGAATCTGATGCGCCAGCGACGCCACCATCCGCCCCAGTGCGGACAGGCGCTCATTGCGAGCCAGTTCCGACTGCAGCGCGCGGGTCTCGGTCTGATCCTGGATCAGGATCAACTGACCCGGCTCCCCCTGCAACGACCGGGTTGCCAACGAAACTCTGCGACCGCTGCGCAGTGACACCTCGTGGTAATCGTCTTCACGTGGAGCAAAGCGTTGCTGAATCAGGTCACGCCAGAGCTGCCCTTCAAGGGGCTCACCGAGCAGCTCACGGGCTGCGGGATTGGCTTCACGCACAACGCCACGCCCGTCCAGAACGATCACACCGCCAGGCAGCAGATTGAGCACATTCTGCAGCCGTCCAGCCAGGCGCGCCTTCTCTGCCAGCTCACGGGAACGCTGCGCCTGACTGTCAGCCAGTTGACGCTTGAGCAGAGCGACCTGCCGCTCCAGCAGCGCATGGGAAGCGCCCAGCTGGGCAGACATTGACTGGAAGCGCTCGAACGCGTCCTGAAGCTGATCGCTGTCTGTCGTCCGATCGGAGGCCAGCACCTGACGAACGATATCGCCAAGATCATCTGCCGGGTTTTGACTGGGTTGCACGTTGGCCGCCATGGGGTATCCCCTGAATACATGAAGCACACAGGGATCTCACAGCAAGCCTTATGCCAATACAGAAAAAGACTTAAAAATCAAAAACCTAAAAAACACCAAACCCGAGAGCGTCAGTCTTCTGACGAGTCAGTACCGCGATTAAGACCGTACTTGCGCATCTTCTCAACCAGCGTGGTACGGCGAATGCGCAGGCGTTCAGCCGCACGGGCAACCACCCCGCTGCATTCGTCCAGGGCCTGTTGGATCAGCGTTTGCTCAAGACCTGCCAGGTATTCCTTGAGGTCCAGCCCCTCGGGCGGCAGGAATGCCGGGCTGTCGAGCCCGACCAGACCATTGAACGCATCGCTGCGCTCGTCTTCGGTCTCGCGCAGCTGGCGCAGGTCATCCTGATCATCCTCGACATAGCGAAACTTGCGCGGCAGCTCGCCCACGCCAATCACCCCATGGGGATGCATGATCGCCATACGTTCCACCAGGTTGGCCAGCTCCCGCACGTTACCCGGCCAATCATGCTGACACAGCGACATGATGGCCGAGGTACTGAACCGGATCGAGCCACGCTTCTCGGTCTCGAGGCGGGTAATCAGCTCGTTCAGCAGCAGCGGCAAGTCTTCGATACGCTCGCGCATGGCGGGCATATCGATGGGGAACACGTTAAGGCGGTAATAGAGGTCCTCACGGAAGGTACCCTCTTCGATCATCTGCTCCAGATTCTTGTGCGTCGCTGCAATCACCCGCACATCGGCGCTTTGCACCTTGTTGCTGCCCACACGCTCGAAGGTACGCTCCTGCAGCACCCGCAACAGCTTTACCTGCATCGGCAGCGGCATGTCGCCTATCTCGTCAAGAAACAGGGTTCCACCCTGAGCCAGCTCGAAACGCCCGGCCCGGCTGGTAATGGCGCCGGTGAAGGCGCCCTTCTCGTGTCCGAACAGTTCGCTTTCCAGCAGCTCGGCCGGAATGGCTCCGCAGTTGACAGGCACGAACGGCGCGTCCTTACGGCGCGAATGGTAATGCAGGTTACGGGCGACCACTTCCTTGCCCGTCCCCGATTCACCCAGAATCAGTACCGTGGCCTCGGTGTCAGCCACCTGCTGCATCATCTGACGCACAGACTGGATTGAACGGCTGGTGCCGACCAGGCTGCGAAACAGGTTGGGTTCGCGCTGGCGCTGGCGGTTGGCGTTTTCCTCAAACACCTCACGATAGACCTGCGCGCGGTGCAGGGCATCGAGCAGATGATTGTAACTGAGCGGCGGTTCCATGACCGCCAGCAGACGCTGCTTGAGATGATCAGGCCAACTGCTCGACTGGGTCGGGTCGAGCAGAATAACCGGCAGATTCTCATCCCACTTGTCGAGCTGCCCCAACAGCGCGGGCAAGCCCTGCTCCAGCTCGCAGCGACCGAGAATCACGCACTTGATTTCGCGCGCAGACTCGACCTGCTCGGTCACAACCTGCAACCAACCGGCGCTGTCGGCAATGATCGCATCTTCCCCGAGAAACTCCAGAATGACACTCAGATCGTGACGACTCTGAGCAGAATCATCAATCAGCAGGATATGACTGTTTGGCAGCATAGACGGGGCGCTATTCCTGTTAGCAGGCGGGAGCGGCTCGCAACACCATGATGGCGCTGCGCCACACTCTGTTATGGTCGGTTACTGTAGTCAGAAACGACTATCGAGTCAAATAGTTGGCGCGCCTTTGTCGGCACGAAAATCACAGTCAAATGTTATGAGCCAAGGTTGGCTGCTCCACCGTCCGCCGATGTTCAGGCAAGTCATCAGACAGCAACATGCCTGACCCTCCGTTGCTGCATAAGCGGCATCGGAAAACAGCCAGCCCCCAGTCCGACTAGCGGAACATCTGATACACCTTCGCGCCCTGCCGCCCGCGTTGCAACCCCTGCAACTCTTCGGCAATCTTGCCCTGGACGGCCTGACACAGCGCCACGACCTCGCGGTAGGTTTCGCTCAACTCCTCAAGCGTGGAAGCAACCTGCAGATCATCACGCGCAGGATCCTCCATGGCGACACGCACCTGCTCGCGGCAGGCCTTGTCCAGCTCGCCAACCTGCTGCCAATCGCCCGCCTGAACAGCGGCAATCAGCGACGCGTGGGTTTCCTGCAGTTTTTCCACGGCATTGGCCATGCTTGAGTCCTCACGATTGGCGGATGCCGTCCCAGCCGGCCTTGACCTCACGAAGCAGGTCGGCCACCTCGTCCAGCATAGATACGTCGTTCTTCAGATTGGCCTGAGTCAGGCGATCCTGCATGAAAGCATAAAGTCGATCCAGGTTGAGCGCCAGTTCTCCGCCCTTTTCAGCGTTAAGCGCATCGCGCAATCCGCCGATAATCCCCAGCGCCTTGCCGATCCGCTCGCCCTTGAGCGCAACGTTACCGTGCTGCATGGCGCCCTTGGCCTGGGCAATACGCTGCAGACCACCTTCCATCAGCATCTGAATCAAGCGGTGCGGATCAGCTTCGCTGACCTGCGCGTTGACGTTGACGGTCTGGTACTGCTTCATTGCTGCGTAGGCGTTCATCTGCAAAATCCTGCGTTGCTGTGGCACATGACCCTTTATCGGCTAGCAGGCAGAAAGCTGAAGCACCTTTTACATAAAAAAACCGGCCCACCAGGGCCGGTCTGTTACCCACAAATCGCCTTTAACGCCGTCAATCACGCCGGCTCGATGGCATCCCAGGCTTCCTTGATTTCACCCAACAGCTGGATTACTTCATCCAGTGAGCGCGGCGTGTCATCCAGCGCCACACCCGCCAGCTTGCGGGTCATGTAGTCATACAGCGCATCCAGGTTATCGGCGATTTCGCCGCCCATATCCTTGTCCAGCGAAGCCTGCAGCGCGCCGATGATGCTGAGCGTGCTGCTGACCGCCACACCGCGGCGCTCCGGATTGCCGATCGACTGGGCATGGCGTGCGAGCTTGAGGCGCTCGATGGCGCCGGCCAGCAACAACTGCACCGCGCGATACTGCGATACTTCTTGCGAAACCTTGACCTGTTTATAGGTATCAATCGGATTGGCCATGCTTACTGTTTCTCCCTTACGACGCCAGGCAGGTTAGCCAGCTGGCCTGCTAAATAGGTACTGGTGTTCGACAAATTCGCCACCAGGGTGTCCATTGCGTTGAACTGCGCCAGCAGACGCGACTCCAGGCTCGCAAGCCGGGTATTGAGCCGCGCGCGCTGATCATCGATATCCGACAGGGTGTTCTGCAGCGAGTTGTTGCGGGTATCGATGATCCCGCCATCTTTTGCATACGGGTCAATCTTGTTGTTGAGCCGCATCATCAAGCCATCATCACCGGCGAGGAAATTACCGATCGCCGCAAAGTTGTCTTCCAGCGCGGCATCCAGCTTCTCTGTATCAATACTCAGCGACCCGTCACGCTCCGTACGAATCCCCAGATCCGCCAGAATCCGGATACTGCCCTCACCAGCGCTCGCCATTTCGCTGCGCAGACCGGAGAGCACCGAGCGCACCGACGCATCACCGACCAGCGCTGCCGCCAGTGGCTGACTTTCATCCCCACCCACCTCGGTAACCGACGTCAGTGAGTTGGTCGTCGACATCATCTTGTTGTAGGCATCAACGAAGGACTGTAACGATTTTTTGACACCGGCCTTGTCCGCGCCAACAGCGAGGCTCACTGTGTTCGCCGCGTCCAGTTCTTCCTGGGCCTGGGCCTTCTTCAGTGTGATCGTGACGCCTTCGATTGCGTCATCAATAGTGTTGGTATCACTCGAGATAGCGATGCCATCAATGGCTATGCTGGCGTCGCGGGCATAGGAAATCACCTTCGGCTCGCGGGGGTCCGCGGGCTCGACCGGCTCGAAGTCGGTGGTTGCAGGGGGTGTAAATGCCAACACACTCAGGTCACCGGTATCCCCGGCATCGGTGCTGACAGTCACGCTGACGTCGTTACCGGTACCCGAGGCAGACGAGCTGAGCACCAGGCGCGAGCCGCCCGTACCGCTGGGGTCGGTAACGATGGTGGCGCTGATACCACTATCCTTGCCGGCCGCATTGATCGCATCGCGGATACCGGTCAGGCTGTTGTTGTTCTCGCTGACGTCGATGCTGAAAGACTTGTCTCCGGCAGCGATGGTCATGGTTCCGGTGCCGATTTCTGCTGCCGGATCATCAACTCCCCTGAGCGCAACCTTGCTGGTCTGCGCCAAGTTGAACACCTGCACGCTGTAGTTCCCGGCACCCGCCTTGGAGTCCGCCTTGACGGAAAACAGGCTGCTGTCGCCGCTGGTTGCCGTGCGCTTTTCGTAGGTGTCTGGCGAGCTGAGGTTCTTGAGGGTGTCCTGAAAGGTAGACAGAGCACCGCGGAAAGACCCGAGTGCAGTGAACTTTTCCGTCGTCGCTTTCTCGAGACGATTCAGCTGAGCCGTCTTCGGCGCGCCCTCGGCGTTAACCAGCGCGCTGACAATATTGCTGATATCCAGGCCGGAGCCAATACCGGTGATAGCCATAATCCTTACCTCGCGACCGTTTTCTGACGGTTCGCTTGCCGAAAAGAAGGTTCCGGTCTATCAGGCAAGTTGCGTGCCAGCAAAACCGGCAAGCAGAGTCAGGCCTCTGCTTCGAACAGCACGCTGCGGATTTCCGAGAGGTTCTCGGCCAGGCGCAACGCCTCTTCCGAGGGAATCTGGCGAATCACGTCGCCACTGGTTGCCTCGGTAACATTAATCACCACCCGGCCGCTGTCTTCATCAAGGTTGAAATTGATGTCTCGGCGAACCGACTGGACAAAACCCTGTATATCCGACACCGCCGCCTGCAATTTCTCGCGCTCGGCTTCGGGTGACTGGCCGACCGCGGAACGGGTCTGGGTAGCCACTGGCTCGGATGAGGAGGAACGATTCTGTGCAGCATCCATCTGCTTGACCTGGCTCGCGCCAGCACCCGCTTCCACCGCAGCTGCGCTGTTGGCAGGACGGGTCACTTCAAACGGTTTGATAACACCCATATCCATGGTGCTTACCTCGCAACGGACAAAGCGGGGAGAAGGCCAATGCCCTCCCCCCGCATATTACCCCTGATCGTTTCTTAGCCCAAGAGGCTCAGAACCGCCTGAGGCAGCTGGTTGGCCTGGGCCAGGATCGCAGTGCCTGCCTGCTGCAGGATCTGGTTCTTGGTCAGGTTTGCAGTTTCAGCAGCGTAGTCGGTGTCCTGGATACGGCCGCGGGCAGCGGAAGCATTTTCGGATACGTTCTGCAGGTTGCTGATGGTCGAATCGAAGCGGTTCTGAATCGCACCGAGGGAGGCACGGGTCACGTCCACTTCCTGCAGCGCAGCGTCGATGGTTGCAATCGCAGCCTGAGCGCCGTCAACAGTGGTGATGTCGATCTTCTCAACCGAGTTGGCAGCCTGGGCACCTTCATCAACACCGGCGGCAGTAGCGCCTGTGGTGAAGCCCAGGTTTGCTACGCCACCAACGTTGCCGGTGGTGTCAGTGATGGTGACATCCGCAGCAGCACCGGTATCGGTAGTAACGAACTGCAGCTTGCCTTCGTTGACGGTAGCGCGAACTTCCCCTTTCAGACCTGCGTCAGCCGCAATCTTCTGGTTGATGTTGTCAGCCAGCGATTCCAGTGTAGTGTACGTACCGTCATCGATAGTGATGGTCGATGCAGCGCCACCGTTCACAGCGATATCGAACTGGTTGTTACCAGCCGGAATACCTGTTGTCGCAGTACGACCGGCGCCAAACAACGCATCAGCATCAGTACCAGTCACAGTCAGCGCTTCACCACCCAAGTCACCGGCCTGGGTCAGGCTCAGAACGCCGCCGGATTCGCTGACAGTGACCAGGCCATTCAGGCCACCAGCATCAATCTGGCTCTGAATTTCGCTGACAAGACCTGCAACGTCACCGGTGTAGTCCTGGTCCAGGTTGATTGCCTGAGTGGTACCACCCAGATCAATGGTAAATGTTGCCTGAGCTGTGTTGGCACCAGCAGATTGAGTCGCCACACCAGCATTCTCAGTCGGCGTGCCACCCAGAGCGGTAAAACCATTGGTACCGTCAGTCAGATCAATGGTCGAACCAGTGAAAGTCGGACCGGCTTCTGCAAAAGTGAGATTCCCAGAACCATCATCAGTAACAGTGATCACACCATTACCAAAAGCAGTGTCCAACTGGCCCTGAATGTCGGAGATCATGCCTGGCAGGTCACCAGTGCGATCAGTACTCAAATTGACCGTTGTATTTGTGCCGTTGAAATCGACATCAAAGCTAGCTGCAGTAGTGCCAAAGTCACTCGGAACTGCAACGCCAGCAAAGGTAGTAGTGGCAGCAGATCCGGGCACTGCAGCGGTAGAGTTATCAAAGTCCAGCGCTGCAGCAGCGGAACCAACCAGTGTAGATGCAGAGTAACCGGAACCAATGGTCAGCGAAGTGGGATCGTTGGCCGCAGTCAGCGAAGCCTTGGTAGCGTCGCGGCTGGCAGTGGTGCCCAGATCGGTAGTACGGAAGCTGCCGATCTTGACGCTGATGGTTTCGTTGGCCTGAGCGCCAACCTGGATGTTTTCGGCAAAACCACCGTCGAACAGCGACTTGCTGCCGAACTTGGTAGTGGTGGAGATACGATCCAGCTCGTTTTTCAGCTGTACGACTTCGTCGTTCAGAGCCTTGCGTTCTGCATCGCCGTTACCGCCGTTGGCGGACTGCAGGGCCAGATCACGCATACGCTGCAGAATGTTGGTGGACTCCTGCAGGGCGCCTTCAGCGGTCTGCGCCAGAGAGATACCATCGTTGGCGTTTTTGACGGCTACGCTCAGACCGTTGATCTGACTGGTCAGACGGTTGGAGATTTGCAGACCTGCGGCGTCGTCTTTGGCGCTGTTGATGCGCGAACCGGAGGACAGACGCTCCAGGGAAGTAGCCAGACTGCTGGAGGAAGAACCCAGGTTACGCTGGGCGTTCAGGGAAGCTACGTTCGTGTTGACTGTAAGAGCCATGATAAGTACCTCGACCTAGTGATGTTTGCCTGAGCTTGCGACCCGCGGGCCGGCTTTGCCCAGGCACCCATTGAGTTCGCATTCGATTACTGTATCGGCGCTTTTCAAGCGACCTTTAGGCTTTTTTGCAATCTTTTTTTCTGCTTTGCCATCAATGACCTGGGCCACCTCGGCGCTGTTCGACAGGGAGCTGTCAAAAACCCAGCGCCACAACTGCATCAAAGCTGTTACCTATATCGTTCGAACGCCCCCGATCTTTAACCGTATTTCAGCCAATCCATGGCCGTTCGTCGGTCTGCGCATGCCCTGGCGGACGCGACATGTCGCGTCCCTACGGATGGGGTGTTTGCGAGGACGCGGTGCGCACCGCGGCGGCGGTTGCATCTGGTCATGCGGAAGGACATCACAGGTCGTGTCCGTGAGGCATTTGCCGCGCCGCGGTGACTAGTGCTCTCCATGACATATAGATGAAGACAGACAAAAGGCAGGGGCGATGCAACGCCCCTGTCATCTGGCTGGGGTTAGCTGTGAGCACTCCGGTCGTCGCCCCGCGTCGGCAAGCCCACTGATATCGAGGTGCCCATGTACGCTGAGAAAGCTGTTGTTCGCGTGCACCGTGATTTGAAGGTGCACACCTGGTTTTACCCCAACCCGGCCAGCGACACGACCATCATTCTGGTCAACGGCTCGCTGGCGACCAGCGCCGCCTTCGGCCAGACGCTGCGCTATCTGCAGCCGCTGTGCAACGTCGTGTTATTCGACCAGCCCTACAGCGGTCACTCACGCCCGCACAATCCGTCGCTGCCGTTGATAGGCAAGGAAGATGAAGCCCTGATTCTGCTGGACCTGATTGAGCACTTCCGGGCCGACCAGGTGATGTCGTTCTCGTGGGGAGGCGTGGCGACCATGCTGGCACTGGCGCAGCGGCCGGCGCGTATTCGGCGGGCCGTCGTCACATCCTTCTCGCCAATACTCAACCCGCACATGCAGGACTATCTGAGCCGCGGCAGGATGCACCTGGCAGCCTGCGACCGCCAGGCCGTCGCCATGCTGATCAACGACACGATCGGCGAGTACCTGCCGCCGCTGTACAAACGCTGCAACTTCCGCCATGTCAGCAGCCTGGAGGAACACGAGTACAGCCAGATGCTGTTTCACGTGCGTCAGGTGCTGGAACTGGATGCCGGGCAATACATGAGCTGTGTGCGCAACATCGATATACCGCTGCTGTTTGTGAACGGCGCCTGGGACAAGTACACCAGCGCAGAAGACGCACGCTGTTTCGGCGAGCTGGCGAGCGATGCGCGTTTTGTCAGAATCGCGCACACCGGGCATTTTCTGGAGCTGGAGCACAAGACAGCGCTGCAGGACACGCGCGCGGCGGTTGCAGGATTTATACTGGGCGATACGGCCGGCGCCGACAGACAGAAACTGGCGCTGGCTGGCTGAACTCCGGGACGGCCGAGTTCCAACTCGGCCATAGCGCTGCTTCCCTGCCTGCTGGTCGAGCGGGCGCTCGACCTTCCCGGAAACCACCTGCCCTGACGCTGTTGTATGACGCCGAGCTCCCGCCAGCGTAGGGACGCGACATGTCGCGTCCGCAGGTGCACCATGTCCAGGCTTGCCGCATGACCTGGACCTGATGCATCACAGCTTTACGGATTCAGCGAGTCGAATACCGTCTGCTCGTTGTCAGCCGCCTGAGCGCGCAGAGCGATCAGTTGCTTGATCTTGCGGTGCGGGAAGACATAGAACTGGTTGGCCTCCACCGCCTTGACGGTCATTTCAGCTACGTCAGACGCCTGAATCCTGCCTTTGGCAACCGCAGCCTTGGTCATCTCGGCACGCTTGAGCGCCGTTTCACTAAGGGCAACGGTATCAGCCTTGTCCGCCGGACGGTTACGCTGGGAGTCGGAAATACCGGTGGGGAAAAACGCCGGGCACAGGCAGGTCACGCCAACATTGGCGCCAATGTCCTGCAGATCCAGCGCCAGGGTTTCGGAAAGCGCGACCACCGAGTGCTTGCTGACGTTGTAGACTGCCATGTTGGGGCCATTGAGCCAGCCTGCAGCAGAGGCGGTATTGACGATGTGACCCTCGCCCTGCTCCAGCATGATCGGGGTGAACACCTTGACGCCCCAGATCACGCCATAGACGTTCACACCCATCACCCACTCCCAGTCGTCCGGGGTGTTTTCCCAGGCGGCGCCACCGACGCTGACGCCAGCGTTATTGAACAGCAGGTGAGCGCCACCAAAGCGCGACTTGCACAGATCGGCCAGCGCCTGCACCTGTTCCAGCTTGGAGACATCCAGCCGCATGGTGGCGGATTCGGTACCCGGTGCCGCTTCCTCGACCAGGCGCACGGTTTCCTGCATGCCGCGCTCATCCACATCGCCGAGCACCAGCTTCATGCCGCGTGCCGCGCAGCACAGCGCCAGCTCGCGGCCGAGACCGCTACCACCACCCGTGATTACCGCTACCTTGCCCTGAAGGTCCTGCATGCCGTGTCTCCTCGTAAAATGCACTACATCGCTTATGCGCAGACTTGCTGATAATAAGTTGTCTGAATAGGATGCGCCGGGCGGCAACGTTCGACCAGCGCTATCGGTCTGCTTGATCAGGCAGCAGCAACCGGGTTTATCGAAATATGTCAGACCGCCGATAAGTCCGCCGATTTAACCTATAGTTGCCTTGAAACTCGACAGGGACCTTCGACGATGTCGCGTGTATTGATGCTGTCACTGCTGCTTATGCTGGCCTGCACTGCGCAGGCTGAAAGCGTTCGCCTGAATACTGACATCTTCCCCCCCTACCAGGTGCGCGAAGGAGACCGTCTGACCGGCAGCTCTGTCCGAGCTCTGGAATGCATATTCGACAGCATGCAGGTCGAGTACGACATCCGGGTCCTGCCGTGGGAACGCGCCATCCACGAGGTCAGTGCCGGCAAGGCCGACGGCTTCTTCTCGGCGACCAGAATGAACCGCGCCAGCAATTTTGCGGTCCTGTCTGCACCACTGGCACTGGAAAAATGGTACTGGTTCAGCAACAGCCCGACTCGCCCGCCGAGCATAGGAAAGGCATCAAGCCTGAGGATCGCCGGTATCCGCGGGAGTAACGAGGTGGAGTGGCTGCAGCAACATGGTTATCGCGTTGACCCGCTGGTGAGCAACACCGGGCAACTGCTGCAATTGCTGCAGCGCGGCCGTATAGATGCCTTTCTTGCTGATCAGCAGACCCTGCGAATCGAACTGACCCGGGCGCCCACAACGCTGCGCCCGTCCTACGCCCACTTTCAGCAATACACGACCCTCGGCGTCTACTTCGCCAATCGCTATGTCGATGCTCATCCAGGCTTCATAGAACAATTCAATGATCGGGTATTCGGCTGCCTGCCGGAATTCGGCGTGCTGACTGCGGGGGAGCGCCAGCGCCTGCAAAGCCTTTACGAAAACCTGTTTGCGCAATGGCGGCAGGACTCTGCATTAATCTCTGCGGTGCGGGAACAGAACCGCAGGCACCAAGGCCTATCAATCCAGGCAATCGAACAGCTGGACAGGCAATGGCTGACGGAGCAGCACCTGCCCGCCGATCAGCGCCCGCTGACGACCAGCGTGCTGAACACGGCGCTGTCGGACTGGCTACGGGACATCCGGTCAGGCCAGAACGGAGCCATCAGCGAGCTGATCGTGACCGACCAGCACGGCCTCAACGTGGCGATCAGTGACCTGACGACCGATTACTGGCAGGGCGACGAAACCAAGTTCGTCGAGCCCTTCTTTTCAGACCAGCCGTACATGAGTACGCTCGACTATGACCAGTCCACCCGGCGCTTTCAGGTTCACCTCAGTACCGGCATACGTGACCCGCTGACGAACAGCGTCATTGGCGTACTGATCATTGGACTGGATGTCGAAAAGGCCCTGCGTATGGATGACCTGCTGTTTCCTCAACCACTGACTGCAACAGGCCCATGAAGACGATCCGTGTACTTCCTTGCGCGCTGCTGCTCATCGGCTGCGCCTCAGCGCCCCTGCCGCCACTGGCACAAGACAGAGCCCGCATCACCCTTGACCCTGACGTGGGCAGCCTGGCCCAGGCCTACCGACTGGATGGCGAGCCGCAGCGCAGCCTGCGCTTCGACGATCTCAGCACAGGGCCGCACGAGCTGCAGGTACGCTATGACTTCGAGACGCCTTCCGCAGGCGCGGTGCAAGGCGTCATGAACAGCGGCCGGCGCACCTGCATCATGGCCATCAGTCATGACTTCGCCCCAGGCCGCCATTATCGCCTTGAACTGGCCCGTCGCGGCTGGCGACCGGCCGGCTGGTTATATGATGATCGCGGCAACCTGCTGACAAGAGCGCGTGAGGTTCGCTGCGGCCCCGGTGTCTGATCAGCCAACCCAGCCGGCCGAACGCCAGTTGTCCAGCCAGCGCAGGGCATCAGCCGGGTCTGGGCGGTATTCGGCCGCCAGCCAGCCGCGGTAGTCTGCCAATGCCAGCGCCTGCATCGCCTCGGCAAAATCAATATCCCCCGTGCCGGGAGCGCCGCGCCCCGGCGCGTCGGCAAACTGAACGTGGCCGATACGACCAGCCAGGCGGTCTATCGCAACAGGCAGGCTCTCGCCCATGCGCACCAGGTGATACAGATCCAGCTGGGCGGCCACATTGGCATGCGCCACGCGGTCCATCAGGTCGACCAGCTCCGCTGAGCCGGCAATCAGAAAACCGGGCATATCGAGCCGATTGATTGCCTCACAGCAAACACCAATGCCCAGACCGGCGAAGGCGTCGGCCGCCAGCCGCAGATTGTCCGCCAGGCACGCCAGGGCAGCTTCCCGCTCAACGCCTTCAACCAGCCGCCCGGGCAGCACATTGACACGCTCGGGTCTGACTACTTCGGCATAACGCAGCGCCTGCTCCAGCGCCCGAGCGAAGGCCGGCCGACGCTCAGGTACTGCCGCGAGCCCCGCGCCGCCTTCCATCAGGTCACCGGCCGGCAGGTTGATCAGTACCAGCGGCAGCGCCAGGCGCTCCAGCTCGGTTCTGAGCGCTGCGGCTTCCAGCACATAGGGGAACTGGATCTCGACACCGGAAAAACCTGCGTCACGGGCAGCATCGACCCTCTCGGGCAAGGGCAGATCGGCAAACAGCAGGGACAGGTTGGCAGCGACGGGCCAGCGCATGGAGTGCCTCCACAAAAAGCCAGCAGTGTAATGGATGCCAGACAGAATGGGAGCACAGCACTGCAGCACTTCGCCTCGCTGCATTTTTTCACTACACTTCGCACACGCCGTACCGGGCCAACAACGCTCGGTACGAGTAATCCGCTATTGAACCGGAGAAAAACATGTTCCCACGTCGTCGCCCCGCCGCGCTGTTGGCAGGCCTTTGCCTGTCCGTCGCTACCCTGTTCTCTACCACTGTCAGTGCTGAAACAACTGAGCTTCGTGTCTCCGCCATCCCGGATGAGGCGCCCACCGAGCTGCTGCGCAAGTTCGAACCTCTCGGCCAATACCTGCAGGAACAGCTGGGTATTCCAGTCGTATTCCAGCCGGTCTCCGATTATGCCGGCGTGGTTGAAGCGCTTGGTGCCAAGCGTCTGGATATGGCGTGGCTGGGTGGTTTTACCTTCGTTCAGGCCAAGCTGCGCACCGGCAACGCCATCCCGCTGGTTCAGCGCGAGCAGGATGAAGTGTTTACCAGCACCTTCATCACCGCCGACCCACAGGTAAACAGCCACGCTGACCTCAAGGGCAAGAGCTTCGCCTTCGGCTCGGTGTCCTCGACCTCCGGGCACCTGATGCCCCGCTACTTCCTGCAGCAGGACGGCATCGATCCTGACACCTTTTTCAGCCGTGTCGGTTTCTCCGGCGCCCATGACGCCACTGTCGCCTGGGTCGAATCCGGCAAGGTCGACGCCGGCGTGCTGAACTCCTCGGTCTGGGAAAAGCTGCTGGAAGAGAACAAGGTCGACACCAGCAAGGTGCGCGTCTACACCACAACGCCAACCTACTACGACTACAACTGGACCGTGCGTGGCGACCTGGAGCCTGAACTGGTCGAGCGCATCCGTGCGGCCTTCCTGGCGCTGGACCCGGCCAACCCGGCGCATAAGGCGATCCTTGACCTGCAACGAGCCTCGCGCTTTGTGCCGACCAGCGCCGAAAACTACATCGGCATTGAAGAGGCCGCCCGCTCCGCGGGTCTGCTGGAGTGAGTATCCGGCTGTCCGGGGTGGACTATGTTCACCCCAACGGCCAGACCGCACTGCACGGCATTGACCTGACCCTGAACCCGGGTGAGCAGGTTGCCATCATCGGACCCTCCGGCGCGGGCAAGACGACCTTGCTGCGCCTGTTGGCGACCAGCCTGTTGCCCAGCAGTGGCGAACTGAGTCTGCTGGACCGCCAGCCTGCCCGGCTGGGTTCCGGCGACCTGCGTCGACTGCGCAGCCGTATCGGTCTGATCCACCAGAGCCCGCCGTTGCCGCCGCGCCAGCGCGTCGTCACTGCGGTGCTCGCCGGCCGCCTGGGCCAGTGGTCACTCGCCCGTGCACTGATTTCGTTGTGCTACCCGCTGGATATCCCGGGTGCTCGACAGGAGCTGGCTCGGCTGGATCTCGGCGACCGCCTGTTTGACCGGTGCGACCAGCTATCAGGTGGGCAGCAGCAGCGGGTGGGGATTGCCCGCACGCTGTACCAGCGTCCGGACCTGCTGCTGGCCGACGAGCCGGTTTCGGCGATGGATCCGGTACTGGCCGACCACACCCTGAGTCTGCTGGGTGAAGTAGCCCGTGAACGACAGCTGCCGCTGGTGGCCAGCCTGCATGCGGTCGATCTCGCGCTCAAGCACTTCCCGCGGATTCTCGGGTTGCGCGCAGGCCGAATCCTGTTTGACAAATCGGCAGGCGAGGTCAGCGAGCAGGACCTGACGGCGCTGTATGCCAACGAAAGCCTGACCGCCCGCCAGTCCGAGCCGGCCAATCCGGCAATTGCCCGGCCGGTCCGTTGTCTGTGAACAGGCCTTCAACCCACTGGCGCGAGCGCGACCCGGCCGCCCTGCCCCGCGCCCTGCTGACCGCGATACTGCTTCTACTCCTGTGGCCGGGCCTGCAACTGACCGAGTTTCGTCCCCAGCATCTGTTCAGCGGTGACAACCTGAACACCATGGGCCGCTTCCTGAGCGGCTTCTGGCCACCGGCCAGCGACGCCGAATTTCTGCATCTGCTGGCTCGTGCGACGCTGGAAACCCTCGCCATGGCCACAGCCGGCATGGCACTGGCACTGATTCTGGCAATCCCCGCGGCTCTGGCAGCCACCCGGGCGCTGTCGGTTTCCACCCTGCTGAGCGGGCGAGCGCACTGGCTCGGCCGGCTGCTGCGCTACCCGGTGCGGATGCTGCTGATCGTACTGCGCAGCATTCCCGAGATCGTTTGGGCATTGCTGTTCGTGCGGGCCGTAGGCCTGGGCCCAACCGCCGGCGTACTGGCCATTGCCATTACCTACAGCGGCATGCTCGGCAAGGTCTACGCCGAGATACTCGAGTCGGTGGATCAGGCCCCCGCTCGGGCACTGCTGCAGAGCGGCAGCTCGCGCATCGCCGCCTTCTTTTATGGTCTGCTGCCCAATGCAGCACAGGAGCTGACATCCTATAGCCTTTACCGCTGGGAGTGTGCAGTGCGGGCCTCGGTGGTAATGGGTTTTGTCGGTGCCGGCGGACTGGGCCAGATGATTGACCTGTCGATTCGCATGTTTGCCGGTGGCGAGGTGGTGAGCATCCTGCTGACCTTCCTGCTGCTGGTGCTGGTTGCAGACCAGATCAGCCTTTACCTGCGCCGGAGGCTGGCATGAAGCGTACGCTGCTCAACGCACTGACCCTGACGCTCCTTTGCGCCGCGGTCGCCGCGTCATTTATCTGGCTGCAACTGGATTTCAGTTCTCTGGTTACCGCGGATGGTCGCGAGCAGATGGCCCGCTATGTGGCGGCGTTCTTCCCACCCAACACCAGCCCGGCCTGGCTGGCCAAGCTTTGGCAAGGCGCATTGGAGACACTGGCCATCTCGGCGATCGGGACGCTGCTGGCCGCACTGTTCGGCGCCGCCCTGAGTCTGCTGGCAGCCGGGCGCATGGGCACTCTTGCGCGCAGCCTCTGTCGCCTGTTGCTCAATGCGCTACGCTCGGTACCGGAGCTGGTCTGGGCAGCCTTGATGGTGCTGGCCGCCGGGCTCGGCCCCTTTGCCGGCACCCTGGCACTGGCGCTGCACACCACCGGCGTGCTGGGCCGCCTGTTTGCCGAGGCGCTGGAGAACACCCCGACCGCGCCTGCGACCGCGCTGCGCGAGGCGGGAGCCGGTCGCATTGTTGCCTTCCTCTATGGAACGCTGCCGGGCGTGTTGCCGCAGTGGCTGTCCTATACGTTGTATCGCTGGGAAAACAACATCCGCATGGCGGCTGTGCTTGGCTTTGTCGGTGCCGGCGGTCTGGGCCAGATGCTGCACGTCACCCTCAGTCTGTTCCAGCAGTCCAAGGCATCCAGTGTCATCATCGCCATGCTGGCGATGGTGCTGCTGGTCGATGCCCTCAGCGGCTGGTTGCGGGCAAGATTGGGTTAGGCGGTAAGATCGGGGCCGCTCGGACGCGACATGTCGCGTCCCTGCCTCTCGGTGTGGTCGGCGCCTGTACCTGTGCCAACGCGCTATTGACGCAGGGCCACGACATGTCGTGGCCGCAGCGTCCAACGCTCAGCCAGTCCGCTCCTGCACCAGCACCCAGGGCCGGATCACCACGGCCCAAAGCGTATCCGGGTTGCGTTCGGCCCAATCAGCGGCGCAGCTGTCGGTCGCAACCTGCAGCTGTCCGGCATCCATCCAGCCCTTGATGGCTTCGCTGTTGTCTTCCATCATCGCCGCCGCAACCTGAACCAGATCCAGTGCCGCATCAACCGCAAGCAGGTCGCCACGGGCAAAATGCGGCTCCAGCACTTTCCACTCGATCTGCGCTGTCGCGCCGAGAATGGCCGCGTAGGCCTCATCCGATACCGTCATAATTGCTCGCGCTCCCTATGGTTTCAGCCGCTGAATACTAATGAGCTGAGACGTGAACGCAAGTCTGCTGCCCGCCCTGATGGGGCAAATACGCCAAAAATGACTATTCTAAGAGCGGAGATGTCGCCATACAGACAGAATATTTCAGTTTGCGGACATCGGTTTATTTTTGGTTCTTCACGGAATCCCGGGAAAGACAGAAACAAGAACGCCGATTTGAGGGATGATGTTAGTGCGAACAAACACATCCTCAAACCGGCGTTCTTGTGCACGATATTAATACGTTTCTGCCCTTTTGGGAGGGCTTTTCTGTCACTGCGATACGACCTGACGGCGACGACCTGCTAATCGACCTGATTCCGCAGCCCACTAGATTACCTACCTGCAGGGGCTGCCATCAGCCCAGCACCACCATCCACGAATACTGCCAGCGC